>Ga0172380_10000811_pt1 | contig 57016 bp, 47 predicted proteins | sample Leawe162metaG_FD_119747 | JGI IMG/M metagenome (GOLD analysis project Ga0172380, IMG submission 119747) | Leachate microbial communities from a municipal landfill in Southern Ontario, Canada - Leachate well 162 metaG | ecosystem: Engineered > Solid waste > Landfill > Unclassified | place... | reverse complement strand
GTTGTCCTGGCGGGACAGCATGCAATACAGGCCGTTCACCGGTCTCGGGAAGAGGGCCATGCCTTTGTTTTGGACGGCCGGCCCGTTCAGGGTGCAGACCTTGAAATGCAGGAAATCGCGGGTTTCGAGGAGCTGCGGCAGGATCGTGCGCCCGTCGTAGGCGGTGTAGGTCGCGTAATAGCACGCGCTGTTGTCGTTGCCGACAAACCGCACGAACCGCGCGTCCTCGATCCCGTTGCTCTGGCTCGGGGAAAACGGGAAGACGATCCGCTCCGACACCGGCTGCTCCACGGCGAAGGAAAACTCGTAGTTCGACTTGGCGACCATCAGCATCTTCTGCCCGCTGTCCTCGTTGCCGTGGTGGCGCCTGTGGATTTCGATGGCCGTGCGCAGCTCGTCCAGCGTGAACGTCTCGGGCACCCCTTCCAGGACGCGGAGGTTGAAATCGTCCGAGAGACCGAGCTCGGCGAGTTTTTTGAGGAAGAGGTCCCGGTTGTAGGCGGTGTTGGGAAAATATTTCGGCTCGCGGATGAACCGGGAGGGAGTGTCGATGCTCAGCCCGGCTGCGGCATCCACCATGCCGGACCGGAAGGTGATCGAAGAGATGTGGCCCTCGCCCGTCGCCCGCAGGCTCAGAATGATCCTCAGGGAACCTTCGGGAACATCCGTCTGGTCGGGGTGGGGGATGATGCTCGGGTTGAACAGCGCCGCGCACTCGAAGGAATACTCGTTGGTGAAATACGACCCCATGAGAAGTTTGCGGCTTTCGGAGAGCGGCCGGTCGGTGGGGATGAACCGTTCCACCTGCCGGAATCGCTCCGAAAAGATGCCCTCGATTTCCTGGTGGCGGTCGCCAAAATCGTGGAGGACTTCGTCAAGCAACCCGTCCACCTCCGCATCGGTGAGCGAAAGGATCCGGGCGAGGATTTTCAACGCCCGTGGGGCGTCCGTCGGGTTGAAGGCGCGGGGTTCCACGGTCGGGAGAAACGGGCGGACGAGGACCCTCCGGGGATCCGGTTTGATGAACACGGGCTGGCGTTTCAAAGACAGGGAGTCGGGTGGCATAACCGGGAATTCAAACGGGGTGGAATGTGAGGGCGAGGTCCTGGACGCGCTTCATCTCCGCCAGGGACAGCAGGAAGGCCAGGGTGGATTCGGCCCCTTCGTTCCGGTTGACCCGGTCGACGTGCAGGCCGTCCCGGCAGCCGCCGGTCTGGGGGTTGTAAACCGGGATGCCAAGCTCGTTCGTGCCGAGGAACCATTCGAAGGCCCGGCGGGCTTCGAGCAACCAGAAAGTGTCCTTCGTGACGCTGTAGGCCTCCAGGCAGGCGCTGACCATGGCGTGGGCCTCGACCGGTTGCTGGTCGAACGGTGCGGGATCGCCTCCCTTCTTCCAGAAGCCATCGGAGCCGACCGGGCGGAAGCAGCCTCCCGATCCGGCCTGGTTTTTCGCGAGCCAGCGCAGGGTGTTGAGCCCGACCTCCAGCACGTCTCCCCGGCTGGTCCACTTTCCGCTCAGGATGAGCGCGTGGGGGATCTTCGCGTTGTCATATGTCACGATGTCTTCGAACCACATCCATTCCGGGGACGACACGCTGCGGAAGAGCGCCATGAGCCGGTCGGTCAATTCCTCGCGGAACTGGTTGGCCATGCGGTCGCCGGAGAGCGTGCGCAGATACTCCTGCACCCCGAGGATCGTGAACGCCCATGCGCGGGGAGAGGTGAAGCTTTCCACGGCGGACAGCCCGGCCTCGAAAATGTTGGCCGCCCAACCGCGCAGGTCCTCCCGCGCGGAACGGCCCACGCATGTGCCCAGCGCCCACAGCGCCCGTCCGTGGCTGTCTTCCGACCCCACCTCTTCCAGCCACTCGCGGTTGAAGCCCATGAAATTCCGGAACCGCCCGGTGTCCGCGTTGAAAGCGTGCTGGAGAAACGCCGCGTAGGCCCCCGTCATCGGGTATTGGTGCGGGGCCCGCTCCCCCAGCTCCCGGAGGAGAGTCATCAGGATCAGTGCCCGGGCGTTGTCGTCGGTGCAGTAGCCGTGGCTGAAGTTGGGGACCGTGAATATCGCGTGCTGGAAAATCCCGACGTGGTCGGTCATCCGGAGGAGGTGGTCGAACCTCCAGGTCGGCAGCTCGCCCTCGCGCTGGCCGAGGGTGGCAATGTGGAACGTCTTCCGGTTGGAGTTCACGTCTTCGCGCCGCGCGCGGGAAAACGTCGCGGCGTAGAGGTGCGCGACGTTCGACCAGACCATGTCGCGCCCCATGAGGTAGGCATTTTTCCGCATCGCGTGCCGCCGGGTTTCGTTCCCCAGCATCTCCTTCACCGCCGAGGCGATCGCGGCGGAGTCGCGGAACGGCACCAGGAGCCCCCGCCCGTCCGCCAGCAGCTCGCGGGCATGCCAGTAGGGGGTAGAGATGATCGCCTTCCCCGCGCCGAAACTGTAGGCCAGCGTCCCGCTCGTGATCTGCGCCTCGTTCAGATACGGCGTGATGTAGATGTCCGCCGCCCCGATGAATTCCATCAGCTCGGAAATCCCGACGAACTGGTTGAAGAAGATCACGTGCTTGTCCACCCCGATCTTTTTCGCCAGCCGCTCGAGCGAGAGCCGGTAGGTTTCCCCCTGGTCGCGGATCAGGCTGGGATGCGTCGCGCCGAGCACGATGTAGACAACGTCCGGAAACCCGGAAACGATGTCCGGCAGCGCGTTCAGCACATTCTCGATCCCCTTGTTCGGCGACAGCAGGCCGAACGTCAGCAGGACCTGCTTTCCTTCCACCCCGAACTGGTCCTTGAAAAAGCTCGGATCCGTAAACGGCACATCCGGGATCCCGTGCGGGATGATGTCGATTTTCCCCTCGGGCACCGCGTAAATGTCCCGGAGAAACTCCGCGCCCTGCCCGGCCATGACGACCAGGCGGGACGAGAGCGAGAGGATTTCCTCGAAGATGCGGCGCTGTTCGCGCGACGGTTTCTGGAGGACGGTGTGCAGCGTCGTCACGACGGGCATGCGCACCGAGCGCAGAAGCCCGAGCACGTGGCCTCCAAAAGCTCCGCCGTAGATGCCGAACTCGTGCTGGACGCTGAGCACGTCGATGTTGCCCAGGTTCAGGAAATCGGCGGCCCGCTGGTAGGCCCCGACCTCCTGCTCGGAAATCTCGAACCGCACCTCCTGCGGGTAATCATACCCTTCGTCCCGGTCATTCACGACCACCACAGGACATTCGAGCCGGGGGTAGAGGGAGCTGATCGCGTTGCGCAGGTCCGAGGTGAAGGTCGCAATCCCGCACTGGCGGGGGAGGTAGTCGCCCAAGAAGGCGACTTTTCTGAGCTGCGAGGGGGATTCCGGATGGTTTGTGAAGAACCGGTCGGCCCTCCCGGAAGCCTGCAGGCTCCCGTTCTCTTGCTTGGCCTGTGCCGTGGTTCGTTTTTTCATTGGAATGGGATGGGGGCCGGAAGGATGGCGGGGGCCGTAAGCCGGAAGTATAACCCATGCGGGCGATTCCGCCACACCTGCTTTCCGGGTCATTTCCGGCCGCGGCATGCGTGCGAATTTCGCTGTGCTCTCCGGGTGCTCTGTGGTTCATTTGCCTGTTCCATGACCGATCTCGAACGCATCCGACATTCCTGCGCGCACGTGCTGGCCACCGCGATTTTAAAAATCTGGCCCGAGGCGCAGTTTGCGGCCGGCCCGCCGGTCGAGAACGGGTTCTACTACGACGTCGATCTTCCGCACCGGATTTCCCCGGAGGATTTTGCCCGGATCGAGGAGGAGATGAAGCGCGAGGTGAAGGCGAACCATGTCTTCGAGCGGGTCGAGGTCTCGCGTGACGAGGCGGTCGCGATGGCCGAACGCGGGGAGCTCGCCGCTCTCGGGCCGCGCGGCGAGGCCAGCAAATTCAAACTCGATATCGTCCAAAACATTCCCGACGGCGAAGTGATCACCCTCTACCGCAACGGCGAATTCACCGACCTCTGCGCCGGCCCGCACGTCATGCGGACCGGAAACATCGGGGCCTTCAAGCTCACCCACGTCGCCAGTGCTTACTACAAGGGCGATGAAAAGAACCCGCAGCTCCAGCGGATCTACGGGACTGCGTTCAAAAACAAGACCGAGATGCAGGCTTACTTCGACATGCTCGAAGAGGCGAAGCGCCGCGACCACCGCAAGATCGGAGCGGAGATGGGCCTGTTCGCGATCGACCCCGAGTTCGTCGGACCGGGACTCGCGCTGTGGCTGCCCAGGGGAACCGCGATTCTCGAAGAACTCGAAAAGCTCGCGAAGGAAACCGAATTCGCCGCCGGCTACGTGCGTGTGAAAACCCCGCACATCGCCCGGGAGAAGATGTATCAAACCTCCGGCCACCTGCCGTATTACGCGGAGAGCATGTTCCCGCCGATGGAAATGGACGAACACCGTGCCGACCGCCAGAAAATCGAAGCCCGCATCGCCGAACTTGAAAAGCAACTGGCCGACCACGCGAAGAAATTTGTCCCCTGAAACCGGCGAAGCCAAACACAGAGATTTCGACTGCGAGCCTCGAACGACACGCATGCCAACACCAATACGCAAACTTGTTGAGCCAAACATGAAGCCGTTTATCGAAATGCTTCAGGCGCGCAGTTCTGCTCCGATGTCATTCGGTCCTCAACTTTGGTCGGCGGCTGACCGCTTGCGCGGCCATCTCGACGCAGCGGAATACAAGCACATCGTCTTGGGACTCATCTTCCTTCGCTTTCTCTCCACGACAGACGATGTGCCGTTGAAGCAAATGGCGTTTGTGTTGAAGGAGGAAGCGGTATCGGACGCACGCAAGAACGGTCACGGCAACGGCTCTTTGCCGCAGTTATCGGATTTCGTTGTTCCCGAAGAGTCCGCATGGCGTTTCATCTGCGGAAAAGCGCACACCGCGACAATCGGTCGAACGCTTGACCGGGCGATGGAGGCGTTGGAACAGGCCAATCCAATACTGACTGGAGCGCTGCCCAGGATTTTTGCGCGAACGGGACTCGTCGGTTCAAAACTTGGCGAACTCATCGGCGTTATCAGTGAAATTGACTTTACGGAATACAACGGGTCGCGCGCCGATATTCTTGGCCGGGTGTATGAGTATTTCCTTGGTCGCTTCGCTTCGACGGAGGGAAAACGCGGTGGTGAGTTCTACACGCCTCCGTCCATCGTGAGGTTGCTCGTGGAAATGCTCGAACCGTTTGCCGGGACGGTTTACGACCCGTGTTGTGGTTCTGGCGGCCTGTTCATCCAATCGCAGCGATTCATTGATGAGCATGGCGGCAATCCGGGAGCGTTGAGACTGTTTGGGCAGGAGTCGAACCCCGGCACTTGGAGGCTCGCACGGATGAACATGGCGATTCATGGCCTCAAAGTGAACCTTGGCGCAAAAGCGGCGGACACTTTTTCCGAAGACCTCCATTCCGAACTCCGCGCCGAATATATCCTGGCAAACCCACCGTTCAACATGAGTGATTGGACGAGCGAACTGATGCTCAGTGACTCGCGGTGGAAGTTTGGAAAGCCAAACTCCGGGAACGCCAACTTTGGTTGGATTCAGCACATGATTCAGCATCTCAGCCCGTGTGGTCGTGCCGGTTTTGTGATGGCGAACGGTTCGCTCTCGGTGCAGTCGGGTTCTGACGGCGAGATTCGCCGAGAAATCATTGACGCCGATTTGGTGGACTGCATTGTATCGCTTCCCAGCCAGCTATTTTTCAACACATCCATTCCCGTCTCGCTCTGGTTTCTAGCGCGTGACAAAGCTGACTCACGATACCGGGACAGACGCGGACGGACGCTATTCATTGATGCACGCAATCTCGGAACGATGGTTGACCGCACTCATCGGGAACTCACGGAGATTGACGTGTCCATGATTTCCGATGCCTACCTCGATTGGTGTCATTTGGATGGCAAACGCAGACGCACATTCGATCCGGGGTTTTCTGCGGAGGCGACCATCGAAGAAATTCGCGCCCATCGTTACGCGCTCGTGCCGGGCCGATACGTTGGTTTTGCCCCACGCGAGTCAGTTCAATGGAATCCGAAAAGTTTGCGGAAAGAGCTTGAAGAAATCGAACAGCAACTCGCCGGGATAGACACGGCCTCACGCTCCGCGCTCGCGCTGCTCCGGGAATTACTCCATGGCTAGTTCCTATCTCCCAACTCCGAAATCTTGGTTTCATTCGACTCTGTCACCGGACGTCGGGGCGGGACTGATTCTGAAAGTCGAAACCGGGAGCACGCCATCAACTTCGCGCGATGAGTTTTGGGATGGCGACGTTCCGTGGCTGACTCCCAAGGAGGTCACGGATTTTGGTGACAACCTTTTCGTCTCGCGAACGGAACGAACGCTGACCAAAGCCGGGCTTGCCGAAGTTGGCGGACGGTTGCTTCCAGCCGGGACTGTCCTGCTTACGAAACGTGCTCCTGTCGGTTGTATCGTGGTGAACGCGATTCCGATGGTGACTAACCAGGGGTTCTTGTCCTTCACTTGCGGGCCGCGCTTGCGCCCTATCTATCTTGCGCATTGGCTGCGAGCGAACCGCCCCTATCTGGACAAGGTGGCGAATGGTTCGACGTATCCTGAGCTTTATGCGGGCGATCTTTTCGAGTTTGAAATTGCTGTTCCAGACTTGCCTACACAGGACCGGATCATTGAGGTGATTTCTTCGGTCCAGTTTTTAACGGCTCTCGGCCATCCGCTTGAACAGTCGGTTTGCTCGCCAGATGCTTTGCTGGCCCGCCAGGAACAAACGCGGCGGCTGCGTAACCTCCGTGATTCGGTGCTTCCGCTGCTTCTCGGGGGCGACCTGGATGCCGCCCATTTGAAGAACGGATTTTTTGCCACTGCATGAGCGCACCTCTAAATCTGCCTGCTCTCTGTGGAGTTGATGGCTGCCGCCGCCTGCATGGTCATCGCGGCGAACACGACAAGTTTCCCACCGAAGCTTGGGGGTTTCTCGCGGACAAGGATAAGGACAAATTGACCAAGGCAGGCTTCGCGACGCCACGCGGCGGCGCGAAAGGCGCGTATCAAAATCACGTCGCTCGCAACAACAAGGTCATCATCCCATTCGAGTGGTTGTCCGAAGTAAAACTCAAAAACTACCCTGACGGTTATGTGGTTCGCCTGCTGCCTGACCAATTTTTTGCAGGTGCCAAGAAACCGCGCCCTGAATTCTTGAAGAAGAACCCGCCGGTGACTGTGGGCAAGGATGCCTTTGTCCTCTATCGCACACACAACGATCTGAATCGCTTTCCACCGATGCCCGAATGGGAAGTTCGCTACCTTGTGCGCGAAGGAAAGAAAGTTGAAGACCGTGGTGACGGGACTGATGACCACGGGCACTACGTCTTGCGAGTTGCTGCAATTACCAAAGCAAGAACGAAGCGCCACACTGGACCGCCACAGGGAATCTTCGCGCCAGAATACGCGGATCGAGAAACCAACTATCTCTGCAAATGCGTCTTGGCGTGGCTGACCGTCCAAACTCGCCACAGTCCATACACCACACTGCAAGCCGGACATTTGCGCGCTATTCTGCACGCGGCCAAGTTGCTCGACGCTGTCGGCTACGAACGACGAAACTCTCTGCGCCACGGAATCGCCTGTTGTCCTCTCTGCCTGCGCGCGCTGGAATACGAACAATTGCATTCAACCGTCGTATTTGAAGATGAAGCCGGAACGGGAAATGCCGCGATGCAGATTGAAGGGGCTACTCGCTCCACGCATGTAAATCTCTTCCATCTGATCCCACTCGTTTATTCCTCGCTCGAACACACCCCGGAGCAGATCGCTTGGGGACACGCCATCTGCAACACCCGCCTCGGCCAGCGTCGTTGCTACTCACTTCAAGAATTGCAGGAGCAAGATTTGAAAGTGGGAGTGATTCGCGAGGAGGGCATCGACACCTTCGGCTGGATTAGCGAGGACTTTCAGATGATTCGCTCTCCCTACGGTGCGGTTTGGATTCAATTGAACGGAGACACGTTGACCGAGAACGAGTTGACTCCGCCACGAGCGACTGAAAGTTCCCCACCCCGCACATGAATTGCGAATCCACCCTGACCGCACTCAAAGAACTCGGTATTGACGCTTCATCGGAAGACGGGGCAGGTGGCACAACCGAGGAGCAGTTTCAGGAGAAGATTGCGTTTCTGCGTGGTTTTGCCTGATTTATTTTCCAATTTGAATTTTATGATGAACAGCGAAGAATTTGTTGCGATTGAACAAGCGGTCAAAGCCAGCACCGCGCCGACAGAGATTGCAGTGGCTTTCAACGAGTTGTCCGCGTTGCGCACGGAATTGAAAAAACTGGGCGAGCCGGAGAGCTACTACCTCAAGGCGATGAACTGCCCGCACCACCACCGCATTTTTGCGGCGGAGCCGCACAGTTACCGCGATTTGCCGTTGCGCCTCGCGGAATACGGGACCTGCTACCGCTACGAGCAGAGTGGCGAACTGTTCGGCCTCATGCGCGTGCGTTCGCTCAACATGAACGACGCGCACATCTACTGCACGGAGGAGCAGTTCGCCGACGAGTTCCGCGCGGTGAACGACATGTATCTGAAGTATTTCAAAATTTTCGGCCTCGAAAAATACCAGATGCGCTTCAGCACGCACGCGGCGGATGGGCTCGGCAAAAAATACGTCAACGAGCCGGAATTGTGGAAGAAGACCGAGGACATGGTGCGCAAGGTCCTGATCGAGTCCGGCATCAACTACGTGGAGGTCGCGAACGAGGCCGCGTTTTACGGGCCGAAGATCGACGTGCAGGTCTGGAGCGCGATCGGACGCGAATTCACGATCGCCACGAACCAGGTCGATTTCGCCGTCCCGGGCAAGTTCGGGCTCGTCTACCGCGACCGCGACAACACGGAAAAGACCCCGCTCTGCATCCACCGCGCGCCGCTGGGCACGCACGAGCGGTTCATCGGGTTCCTCATCGAGCACTACGCCGGGAATTTCCCGCTCTGGCTCGCCCCGGACCAGGTGCGCGTGATCACGATCGGCGGGGAGCAACCGCTTTTGGACTACGCGAAGGAAATCCACCGCGAGCTGCGCCTGAACGAAGTCCGCGCCGATCTCGACCTCTCGGACGATCCCATGAAAGCCAAGATCGCCGCCGCTGAAAAGCTGAAGACCCACACGATGCTCGTCATCGGCAACCGCGACCTCGAGGCCGGGGCCGTGAGCGTCCGTGTTCATGGCAGAGGCAACCTGGGATCCAAGCCGAGAGCGGAAGCGGTTGCGGAGATTCTCGCGGCCATCCGCGAGCGGCGTCCGTGAGGCGGGCTCCCGGTTTTGTTTTGCGCGGAAAGTTGCCAGAAGCGGAGGCGGATCCAGCCATCTGCGAACGCCGACACGAGCAGGCATGTTTGCCCCCGGGGTCATCCCCCCGTCCGGGCGATGGGGGGGGCGATGTGCTCGCTGCGGCGGTTTTCCGAATGGAGTGAGTTTTTTTGGCTGCGTGCCATCCTGTCAGAAACCCACCGGCCCGGCCGCATACTTGACCTTCCCGGCGGAAAGTTTGTCCACGCGGATTTCCAATGATTCAAACTGCACGGAGGCGGACATCGTCGCGACGGAAGTGTCGGCGGCGTCGTGGCCGCTTCCCACCCGGATGAATCCCGCTTGGGGAGCCATGCGGGTGGCGTCGTAATACCACCAGCGCCCCCCCAGCCAGACCTCGAAGAAGGCATGGAAATCTGGCTGCGGGAGCCGGTAGGCATAGGCGCTTCCGTAACGCGCCGGGATACCCAAGGCCCGGCAGAAGGCGACCCCGAGGTGGGCGAAATCCCGGCAGACCCCGGCGCGAAGGGTCAGGCATTCCACCGCGCTCGTGTGCGCGTCGGTGATCCCGGGCTCGTAATCGATGTGCGTGTGGATCCAGTTGCAGATCCCCGCCACGCGCTCGTGGCCGGGCGCGAGATCGCCGAACCCTTTTGCGGCCAGCCGCACGAGTTTGTCGGATTCGCAATACCGGCTGGGATAGAGGAAACGCACGACCTCGGGCGGCAGGTCGATCAATGCGGTTTCGGAAATGTCCTGCGGCCCCGTGGCCCGATCCATGTCGCGCTCCACCTCGGCCTCATAAAGGATTTCCAACGCGCCGGACGGTGCGGCCAGGCCATGAAACCGCGTCGTTCCCTCCGGCACGACATGCTCGAGGAACGCAATGCCCCGGTTGTTCCAGACGCTCTCGCGGAGCACCCTTTGAGACGCATTCCTGGCGGCCGCCATGTTCAGCAACAGCCAGCCCTCCTGGCCAAGGTGGTAATTCAGACGGGCGCGGATGGAAAACCTGTGTGTCGTTGGCATTCCGCCCAGTGTAAACGAGCGCAGCCCAAAAAGCTTTTGATTTCCCGGAGGCTTCTTGCAGAATCGCCGGGCAATGCCCACCCACTATATCGCCTGCGACCTCGGTGCCGAAAGCGGACGCGTGATGCTCGGCTCGCTGGACGCCGGAAAACTCGCCATCGAGGAAACCCACCGGTTCCCGAACATCACGATCAAGCTCGGCGGATCGATCCGCTGGGACATCCTGCGCACGTTTGACGAGATCAAAAAGGGCCTGGCCAAAATTGCGGCCCGCAGGATCCCGGTATCCAGTCTCAGCGTGGATTCCTGGGGCGTGGATTATGTCTGGAGCGGGCTCGGGCAGGAGATGCTCGCGCCCGCATACATTTACAGGGATCCCCGGACGGACGCCCCTTTCGGGAAGGCCCTCGCAACGGTTGGCCGGGAGAAAATTTTTTCCGAGACCGGCATCCAGTTCATGCCCTTAAACACGCTTTACCAGTTGATGGCCGACATGGAGACGAGCCCGGAACTCGCCCGTCGGGCTGACGGGTTTTTGTGCGTCGCCGACTACCTCAACTTCCTTTTCTCCGGCGTCCGGAAGGCGGAGGAAAGCCTCGCGAGCACGACGCAGATTTACAATCCGGCGACCCGCGCGTGGTCGGAAGATCTGATTTCGGCCTTCGGGTTTCCGAGATCCGCCTTCCCCGGCATCGTGTCCGCCGGGACGGTTCTGGGACCGCTGGTGGATTCCGTCGCGGAGGAGACCGGGCTGCTCGGAGCAAATGTCGTGGCCTCGTGCTCGCACGATACCGGCGCGGCCGTCGCGGCGGTTCCCGCAGGAGCGGGGGACGACTGGGCCTTCCTGAGCTCCGGAACCTGGTCGCTCATCGGCGTCGAGCTTCCGTCTCCGCTGATCAACGACGCCACCCGCGAGGCCAACTTCACCAACGAGGGAGGCTATGGCGGAACGACCCGCTTCCTGAAAAACATCGTCGGCCTCTGGATCCTGCAGGAATGCCGCCGGGACTGGGAAAAATCCGGCGCGAAATGGGACTACGCCGAATTGAACCGGCTCGCCTCCGCAGCCGCGCCGCTGCGCACGCTTCTCGATCCCGACGACGCCCGCTTTCTCAAACCGGGAGACATGCCGGCCAAAATCCGGGCCTTCGCCCGCGAAACCGGCCAACCGGTTCCCGAGAGCCCCGGAGAATTCACCCGTGCGATTCTGGAAAGCCTCGCCCTGCTCTATCGCGGGACGCTCGCAAAAATCGAACAGCTCACCGGCCGCAGCATCAAGAGGCTCCACATCGTGGGCGGGGGAAGCCAGAGCCTGCTCCTGAACCAGTTCGCCGCCGAGGCCACGGGCCGCCAGGTGCTGGCCGGCCCGGTCGAGGCCACCGCCATCGGCAACATCCTCGTTCAGGCGATCGCCGATGGAAAGCTGGCCTCCCTGTCCGAACTCCGCGAAACCGTCAGAAATTCGGCCCCGATCGAAGAATTCCAGCCGTCCGGGAACCCGGAGTGGCAGGCGGCATTCGCCCGCTTCGAAAAACTGCGTTGATTTCCGGAACGGAAAGCTTCGCCGCGGGTGGCATACATAACGGGGGGGCAGTTCGCCGGGTTCGACATCCGGCTTGAGCGGGGGGGAAGAGCCAAAATCTGCCGGTTATTTTCTCCTTGAACGACCGGCTCGGGTCACTAGGTTGGGATTTTTAATGAGGAAAGTTGCCGTCACCTGTTTTGTTTTCGCCGTTTCCCTGGCCGGGCTGCGGGCCCAGATTGGGGGTTTTCCCAGTTTCGGGAGCTTCGGAGACGTTCCGGTCGAGATCACCGCCGACGGGAACACCCGTTTCGAGGAGGGGGTCGCGGTCGCCGAGGACAACGTCCAGATCCATTACAAGGAATACAGCATTTACTGCGATTACGCGGAATACAACCCGGAGACGCGCGATGTTCTTCTCGTGGGAAACATCCGCGTTTACACCCCCAAGGAAGTGCTCAGCGGGCAGCGGGCGCTGTTCAACCTCGAGAGCAAGCAGATGCGCGCCCTCGAGCTCTCGGGCTCGCATTCCCCGCTCCTCTTCCATGCCTTCAATTTCCGGGCGATGTCCCAAACCGAATTCCGCGTCAGGGACGGCAGCATGACGACCGACGACAACTCGCAGCCCAACTTCCACGTGAAGTCCCGCTCGATGCGCGTCTACACCGACAGCCGGGTCGTGTTTTCCAATTCCACGGTCTATATCGGCGAGACCCCCATCTTCTGGTTCCCCTACCTCTTCGCGAATATCAACAACACCGGCTTCGCGTTCCTGCCGGGTTACGACAGCCGCTGGGGAGCCTATCTTCTCACCGCCTACAGCTTCCCGCTCACGACCGGCGTCGACGCCACCATCCGGTCGGACTTCAGGTCGGAATTCGGCCCGGCGCTGGGGTTTGACGCGAAGATGAAATACGGGAAAAACGACCGCAGCTACGGGGCGTTGCGCACCGATTACGTCTTCGAGACCAGGGACGTCACCACGGTCAGCGCGCCGGGGGAGCCCGCCGAAACCCGCACGACCAACCGCTACCGGGTCTCGTTCCAACAACGGCTGTTCCTCACCGACGACATCTACGCCACCGCCGACATCAACCTGCTCAGCGACGTGGATTTTCTCGAGGACTTTTACCCCGCCGAATTCCGGGTCGACCCCCAGCCGGACAATGTTCTTTCGCTCACGAAATGGAACGAGTTCTACACGCTCAACCTCATCGCCCGCTGGCAGATGAACGACTTCCAGGACGTGACCGAACGCCTCCCGGAGTTCGTCGCCGATTTCAAGCAGCTCCAATTCTTCGGGCTTCCCGTGAACTACGACGGGGAAACCGGCGTGGCCAGCCTCCGCAGGACGTTCTCCGACGACCCCTCCTCCGGGGAAACCCAATATCCCGACTACAGCGCCGCCCGTTTCGACACCTTCCACCAGTGGTCGCTGCCGAAAACCTACTTCGGATGGCTTTCCGTGACCCCGAAGGTGGGGATTCGCGGAACCTACTACAGCCAGAGCGGATCCTTTGTCACCCCGGTTGGCGGGAGCACGGCTGTCGATCCGGTGACCGGTGAAACCACCGTCATCAATCCCTCGTTCAACTCCACCCCGCTCAACAACCCTTCGCCGACACTTCAAAACAAGGGTGCCGTATTCCGCGCGGTCGCAAACGCCGGCCTCGAGGTCTCCGCAAAATTCTCGAGGGCATTCGAAAAAGTCCAGAGCCGCTGGCTGGGATTGGACGGCCTGCGGCATGTCGTCCAGCCATACGTCAATTATTCCGGCGTCTACAACTTCGGGCCGAGCCCGAGCGACATCTACCAGTTCGACCGGGTCGTCGAATCCACCCAGCTTCTCCCGCTCAATTTCCCGCAGTTCACCGCAGTGGATTCGATCGACACTTGGAACATCGTCCGGCTCGGGGTCCGCCAGCGGCTCCAAACCCGGCGCAACGACCTCACTTACCAGTGGTTTTCGCTGGACACCTTCATGGACATCAATCTGGACAACCCGTATTCGGACGGGGACGTGTCGAATGTTTTCAACATCGTCGCGTTCCAGCCGGTGCCTTGGGCGTCGCTCTCGGTCGTCTCGCAGCTCCCGGTGACCAGCCAGGGGTTTACCGAGGTCAACACGTGGCTGAATTTCATGCCCACGAGGGATTTGTCGTTCAACATCGGCCACCGCTACATCGACGGGAACAATTTCTTCGCCGACAACAGCCAGCTCAACTTCACCACCTATTGGAGGATGAACGACCACTGGGCGTTCAGCTTCTACGAGCAATACGAGTTTGTTTCCAAGGTGCTCCAGTATCAGCGCTACATGATCCACCGGGACCTCTCGAGCTGGATCGCCTCGTTCGGGGCCGAAGTGCGCGACAACCAGGGCGGCGACCGCGAGATGGGGGTCCTGCTGGTCATGACTCTCAAGGACGCCCCGCGCATCACCCTGCCGCTCGCCTTCAGCCAATCCACGAACCCGATGGCCCCGTCGGACAACTAGTGTCACCCGCCAAGCAGATGACATATCATTTTATCGTGCGGCAGGTTGTGGAGGCCCTTGTGTCAAGGGCCTGTGGAAAGCCGGGAGGCGGTTGGCACAACCGCCTCCACAACATAACCAACAATCCGTTGGACGGACGTCACTAGGGCACGGGCCCGCCCAACAACAATCTCACTATGAATATCTGCATCATCGGTTCCGGCTATGTCGGTCTCGTCTCGGGTGCCTGCTTCGCGGAAGTCGGCCATCACGTCATTTGCGTTGACAACGATCAGCGCAAGGTGGACTCGCTGCTCGCCGGCAAGGTTCCCATCTACGAGCCGGGCCTCGAAGAGCTCGTCCACCAGAACGTCTCCGCTAAGCGCCTGCGATTCACGACGAGCACCGCGGAGGGCGTGGACAGCTCGGAGGTGGTGTTCATCGCCGTCCCCACCCCACCCCAGGCCGACGGTAGCGTGGACCTCTCCTACATCGAGAAAGTGGCCCGTGAGATCGCCGCCGTCCTCAAGCCCGGCCAATACCGCGTGGTCGTGGACAAGAGCACCGTGCCCGTGAAGACCGGCGAGAAGGTCGCGGATACCATCCGCCGCTACAACAAGACCGGAGCCGAATTCGACGTGGTCAGCAACCCCGAGTTCCTGCGCGAGGGATGCGCGGTGCCCGACCTCATGAAGCCGGACCGGATCGTCATCGGCGGAAACAGCGAGCGCGCGATCTCCCTCATGCAGAAGATCTACGAGCCGTTCATGGCACCCGTGCTGGTCACCGACATCAACTCTGCGGAACTGATCAAGCACGCCGCCAATTCCTTCCTCGCCCTGAAAATTTCCTACATCAACGCCGTCGCCCAAATCTGCGAGGCCAGCGGAGCCAACGTGGAAAAGGTGGCCGACGGGATCGGGATGGACCGCCGGATCGGGCGCAATTTCCTCAACGCCGGGATCGGATACGGCGGGTCCTGCTTCCCGAAGGACATCGCCGCCTTCATCGCCATCAGCGAAAATCTCGGCGTCCCCTTCACTCTGCTCAAGGAGGTGCAGCGAATCAACCGGATCCAGCGCGACCGCTTCATCGCAAAGATCCGCGAGGCGCTCTGGGTCCTCAAGGACAAGAAGATCGCGGTCTGGGGGCTCACGTTCAAGCCCGACACCGATGATGTCCGCTCGTCGGTCGCGGTCGAGGTCGTGGGCGATCTTGTCTCCGAGGGAGCCGAGGTCACCGTCTATGATCCCAAGGGCATGGAAAAGGCCAAGGAATTCCACCTCATCGAAGGCGCGAAAACCGCCTCCTCCCCGCTCGAAGCCGCCGAGGGAGCCGAGGCCCTGGTGATCGCCACCGAATGGAAATCCTTCGCGGCGGTCGACCTCGGGGAGCTGAAAAAAACCATGCACACCCCGCTCCTCTTCGACGGGCGCAACCTCCTCGATCCCAAAACCGCCCGCGAATTCGGCTTCACCTATACAAGCATCGGAAGGGAGTGATCCGCCCCGCCAAATAATCGTCTCAGCCGCTTTCCTCGCGCGTCAGGATGTCTGTCCTTGTCGCCGCGCGGAGGATTTCGGCGGGGTGGAAGGCTTTGCGCTTCGTGCCGTCGTGGATCTGGTGGCGACAGCTCGTTCCCGGGGCGGCGATAAGGACATTGTCGGCGAGCTTCCGGACGGCGGGGAAAAGGACCAGCTCGCCCACTTTCATCGAAACCCCGTAATGCTCGGCCTCGTAGCCGAACGAGCCGGCCATGCCGCAGCAGCCGGACGGGATGATTTTCACAGTGTAATTTTGCGGGAGATCCAGCATCCGGATCGTGGGGTCGAGCGATGCGGTGGCCTTCTGGTGGCAGTGCCCGTGGAGGTGGATCGTCCGGGCGCGATCGGTGAAGATGTCCCCCGTGACGCGCCCGGCATCCGCTTCGCGCGCGATGAACTCGTCCAGCAAAAGGCAGTGCGGGGCCAGGGCGCGCGCCGACCCCCGCAGCCCGGGGGCAACGAGGGCCGGGTATTCATCGCGGAAACCAAGGATCGCGGATGGCTCGATGCCGATGAGTGGTTCCTTTTCCGAAACGGTCCGCGAGAGCAGGCGCACGTTCTCTTCGGCGAAGGATTTCGCGCGGCGGATCAGGCCTTTCGAGAGCGAGGCGCGACCGCTTTCGGCATGGTCGGGGATGACAACCTCGTGGCCGAGGAGCTCGAGCAGTTCGATGGTCGCGATGCCGGCATCGAGATCGTTGTAATTCGTGAATTCATCGCAGAAAAGATGCACGCGCCCGATCCTCGCCTTGAGGGGCGTCAGCGGGTGACGGCTCTCAAACCACCGCCGCAAAGTCATGCGGTTGACTTTTGGGAGCGTGCGATCAGGGTGAAATCCCACAACCCTGTTGAAGGCTTTCCGGATCCACGGGGTCTGAAAAATGGCGTTGTAGATCCCGGGGGCAATCGAGGCGAGCCGCGCGCCGTCGGAAAACCCCGCGACAAGCCGCGAACGGAACGGCACGCCGCGGGCATCGTAATAGTGCTGCAAAAACTCCGCTTTGAGCTTCGCGATATCGACGCTCGACGGGCACTCGCTTTTGCACGCTTTGCAGGACAGGCAGAGATCCATCACCTCCTTGATTTCGTCGCTGTCGAACGGCTTCACCGCATCGGACGGATGGTTGAGAATGTGGCGCAGAATGTTCGCTCGGGCCCTGGTCGTGTGCTTTTCCTCGCGGGTGGCCATGTAGCTCGGGCACATCGTCCCGCCGGCCATGTGCGACTTCCGGCAGTCGCCCGAGCCGTTGCATTGTTCGGCGGCACGGACGACCCCCATGACATCGCTGAAATCGAAGACCGTTTCGTATTCCGGAGTGGGATGTCCGGGCTCATGGCGCAGGTGGGTGTCCATCGGCGGCGTGTCCACGATCTTGCCGGGGTTGAAAATATTCCCGGGATCGAATGCCGCCTTGACCGCCTTCATGAGTGAGTAACATTCCTCCCCGACCATGAGCGGGATGAACTCGCCGCGCAGCCGCCCGTCGCCGTGTTCGCCGCTGAGAGACCCGCGGTATTTTTTCACGAGGCGCGCGATGTCCGTCGCGACGCCCCGGAACGTCTTCAGGCCCTCCCCGGTCTTGAGGTCGAAGAGCGGGCGCGTGTGCAGCTCGCCGGAGCCCGCATGGGCATAATAGACGCACCCGATGCCGTATTTGGATTTGAGGATCCCGTCGAACTCCGCGATATACGCGGGCAGGTCGCGGGGATCCACGGCCGTGTCCTCGACGACCTCCCTCGGCTTGGCGTCGCCGGCGATATTGCTCATGAGCCCCTGCCCCGCGCGCCGCAGCTCCCACACTTTGTTGCCCTCGGCCCCCCGGAGGACCGGTGCCGCATAGCCGTATCCCGCCGCCTGCCACGCGGATTGCAGAGCCGCGACCGAAGCCTCCATGTCGGGCTCCTGGTCCCGCCGGATCTCGACAACCAGAACGGCCCCCGGGTCGCCCACCACAAAAGACCGGTTTTTCGCCTGCGAGTGGTTGGCCCGGGTGCACTCGAGGATGTGGCGGTCGATCAGCTCGCAGGCCGACGGCGCGAAATCCAATGCCACGAGGTTCGCCCGCAGCGCCTCATCCACCGAGCGAAAGTGCCCGCAAACCAAGGCGGCATGCGGCGAAGGAAGCGGGCCGCAGTCGAGTTCGAACTCCAGCCCGAAGAAAAGCGTCCCCTCGGAACCCGCGATCAGCTTGCAGAAATTGAACTCCCGGCGCGCCTCCGGGTCAAAAACATCCGCGTCCATCAGGAGGTCGAGCGCGTAGCCCGTGTTCCGCCGGGGGATGGATTTGAGGGGATAATTTTCCGTGATCAGGCGGCGGTTGTCCGCGTTGCCAAGCAGGCTCCGGACCGCATGATAGATCCGGCCTTCCCTCGTCGCGACGTCCCGGCATTTTTCCTCGAATTCCGGTTTGGAGAGGCTGCGGAGAACCGCTTCGCTTCCGTCGCTGAAAAACCCGCGCACCGAAACGAGGTGGTCGCGGGCGCTCCCGTGGACGATCGAATTCGAACCGCACGAGTTGTTGCCGACCATCCCGCCGATCATGGCGCGGTTCGCGGTCGAGGTTTCCGGGCCGAAAAAGAGCCCGTGCCGCGCGAGCTCGCTGTTGAGCTCGTTGCGGACGACCCCCGGCTGGACCCTTGCCCGGCGGGCCTCCTTGTCGATCCCGAGGATCCGGTTGAAGTGCCGGGACAAATCCACGACGATCCCGCTTCCCACCACCTGCCCGGCGAGCGATGTTCCCGCCGTGCGCGGAATGATCCCGATCCGGTTCCTGTTCGCGAACAGGATGATTTCCCGGACGTCGGACTCGTCCTTGGGAAAAACGACCGCCGCCGGCATTTCCTGATACTCCGAAGCGTCGGTCGCGTAGAGTTTTCTCATCGTCCCGCCCGTCAGAAGTTCCCCGGCGATCCGGGCGGCCAATGGCCCAAAAGAAGGTGTCGTCATCCGGGTCGGGAAAACGGTGTTGCCGGGGCTGGAAAATCCTGCTGTGCCGAAGGATCGACTGCGGCCCGGTCCCAGCCAAAGATCACGCCCTTCATAAGCCGAGCATTTTGCGGACCATCGGCTCATCGGGGGACGGGCCGACCAGGGCGAGCGTCATTTGCGAGGGGTTCAGGATCTCCGCGGCGGCGAAGCGGATCTCTTCGGGGGTCACGGCGCGGATCTTCTCATGCACGGATTCGGGATCGACGATTTTCCCGTAGACAAGGACCGAACTGCCGAGGCGCATGTTCTGGCTGGAGGTGCGTTCGAGCGACATCCGGCTGGAACCGACGGCGTATTCTTTCGCGCGCCTGAGTTCCGCAGTCCCGACGAGTTTGGTGCCCAGGGACTCGAACTCCGCAAGGATCAGCTGCAGGGACTTTTCGAGGTTCTTCTTGTCCAAGCCGACCGAGATATTGAAGACGCCGGAATCGTCGAGCGTCAGCGGGTGCGTGCTCACCGAGTAACAGAGGCCGCGCTTCTCGCGCAATTCCTGGAACAGCCGCGAGCTGGCATTTCCCCCGAGCAGAATATGCACGAGATGGAAGGCGAATCTCCGTTCGTCCTTGTGGCTGAAGGCCGGGAGCGCCATGGCCACCTGCGTTTGCTGGATGTCCCGCGCTTCCACGCAGAGGCGCGGGCGGGGCGGGGGGACGGGGGCGGGCTTGGCGGCGGGTTTGCGTCCGCAGCCCAAGGTGCCGAGCGCCTTGCCGACGCGGGACACCACGTCATCGTGGCTCACTTTTCCGGCGGCGGAAACCACCGTGCTCGAGGAGTGGTAGTGGCTCGCCCGGTAATCCAAAAATTCGGTCCGGCCCATTTCCTCGATCGTTTCCAGGGTGCCGGTGAGCGGGCGCCCCAGCGGGTGCCCGGGCCAGAACGTGCCGTTGAGCAATTCCTGGACATGCGAGGACGGCTCGTCGCGATACATCAGGATCTCCTCGCCGATGACCCCGCGCTCGCGGTCGATGTCCTGCCCCGAAAACCGCGGGTTGAGGTAAATGTCGCAGAGCACGTCGCAGACGCGGGGAAAATACTCGGCGGCGGCGGTGGCGTAATAGCACGTCCGTTCCTCCGCGGTATAGGCGTTCATGTCGCCGCCAACCCCTTCGATTTCCTGCATGATCCGGCGTGCCGACCGCCGCCCGGTCCCCTTGAAGAGCATGTGCTCGATGAAATGCGAGATGCCGTTGAGCGGGGCCGGTTCGTGGCGTCCGCCCACCGAGGCCCAGATTCCCATGGCCGCCGTCTGGGCGTGGGGCATCTCGCACGTGGCCACGCGCAGCCCGCCGGGCAGGGTGGTTAATTTGGTGGCGTTCGGCATCGGAAAACCCCCGACCCTAGCCGAGAGCGAGCTGGGCGGTCGAGATCTCGAGGATTTCGTTCGTGATGCTGGCCTGGCGGGCTTTGTTGTATTCGAGCGTGAGGTCCTTGACGAGGTTCTTGGCGTTGTCGGTGGCGCTTTTCATGGCGACCATGCGGGCGCTTTGTTCGGAGGCGCGGGTTCCGAGAAGCGTCTGGTAGACGCCGAAATGGACGTAGGTGGGAAGGATGGCGTCGAGGACCGATTCGGCACCCGGCTCGAAGAGTATGCCGCCTTCGGCCAACGCGACTTCCCCATACTGGTTGGTGAGCCCGATCTCCTCGAAGCTGGTGAGCGGGAGGATCGGGATGGCTTGGGGGACCTGGGAAAGCGTGTTGACGAACATCGGGAAAAGCACGGTGACTTTGTCCGCCGATCCGTCGAGGAATTTTTCCATGCAGAACTTCGAGACCGCCTTGGTCTCGAGGAAATTCGGGCGGTCGCGGAGCGGGAAATCGGCGAGCATTTTCCGTTTCATGCGGGCCAGGAACTGGGTGCCCTTGCGGCCCACGGAGACGAACGATGTGGTGTCCGGATCATACGCGAGGGCCTCGCGGAAGAGGTTCGTGTTGAGGGCGCCGCACAGGCCCTTGTCGGTGCTGAAAAGCAGGACGATCTCGTGCTTCACCTCGCGGCGGGCGAGGAGCGGGTGGGTGGTGGGGTCGACGGCATCGCGGAGCGAGACGATGACGCGGTTCATGAGCTGCGCGTAGTCGCGCCCGTTGATGGCCGCCTGCTGGGCTTTGCGCATTTTCGAGGCCGCGACCATCTGCATGGCCTTGGTGATCTGGGCGGTGTTCTTGACGGATTTGATCCGCCGCCGGATGTCTCGGAGGTTGGCCATCAGGTGTTGAAGGATTTGAATTCCTCGACTGCGGCACCGAGTTCTTTTTCGATCTCCTCGTCGAATTGCTTTTTGGCGAGAATTTTATTGAGGACCGCTTCCTTCCGGGACTCGAGGAAGTCGGCGAGCTTGAGTTGGGTGTCCTTGACTTTGTCGACCGGAACGGAATCGAAGAGCCCCTTCTGCATGGCCCAGAGGATGGCCGCCTGAACGTGGACCATCATGGGGTTGTATTGGGCCTGTTTGAAGAGTTCGACGATGCGGGCGCCGCGGTCGAGAGTGGCCTTCGTGCGGGCGTCGAGATCCGAGCCGAACTGGGCGAAGGCGGCGAGTTCGCGGTATTGGGCGAGGTCGCCTTTGATTTTTCCGGCCACCTGCTTCATGGCCTTGATCTGGGCGGCGGAACCGACGCGGGAGACCGAGAGGCCGACCGAGATCGCGGGGCGGACGCCCTGGTAGAAGAGGTCGGTTTCGAGGTAGATCTGGCCGTCTGTGATCGAGATGACGTTCGTGGGGATGTAGGCCGAGACGTCGCCGGCCTGGGTCTCGATGATCGGGAGGGCGGTGAGCGAGCCGTCACCGTATTTTTCGCCGAGGCGGGCGGAGCGTTCGAGAAGGCGGCTGTGGAGGTAGAAGACGTCGCCCGGATAGGCTTCGCGGCCGGAGGGGCGTTTGAGGAGGAGCGAGATCTGGCGGTAGGCGTTGGCGTGTTTGGTGAGGTCGTCGAAGACGATGAGCGCGTCCATGCCGTTGTCCATGAACCATTCGCCCATGGCGGCACCGGAGAAGGGGGCGATGTATTGCTCGGCGGCGGCGTCCGAGGCGGTCGAGGCGATGACGATCGTGTATTTGAGCGCGTCGTGTTCTTCGAGGACCCCGACCACGCGGGCGATGTTCGCATTTTTCTGGCCGACGCCGACGTAGATCGAGTAGAGGGGGCGGAATGCGGGGTCCCCGCTTTCTTCTCCGGCCTTGTTGATTCTGGCCTGGTTGATGATCGTGTCCACGGCGATCGCGGTCTTTCCGGTCGCGCGGTCGCCGATGATGAGCTCCCGCTGGCCGCGTCCGATCGGGATCATCGCGTCGATCGCCATGATGCCGGTCTGCACCGGCTGGCTGACGCTGCGGCGCCTGATGATGCCGGGGGCGATGTTTTCCACGGGATAGAAGTGGTCGGCATTGACCGGACCTTTCCCGTCGAGCGGGCGTCCGAGGGCGTCGACCACGCGCCCGAGCAGGCCCTTGCCGACCGGGACCTGGAGGAGCTTTCCGGTGGTTTTGACCTCGTCGCCTTCGCTGATCGTCGTGTAGTCGCCGAAGAGGATGGCCCCGATTTCCGTCTCTTCGAGGTTGAGCGCGAGCCCGATGAGGCCGCCGGGAAACTCCAGCATCTCGTTGAGCATCGCGGCGCTGAGGCCTTCGAGGCGGGCCACGCCGTCGCCGATTTCACGGACGGCACCGACGTTGGTTTTTCGGGCGGCGGCCGACTTGATCGCGCCGATTTTTTCTTCGAGTTCGAGGACGATATTGCTCATGGTTTGTAAAAATTAGCGTTGGTGTTTGATGGCATCGAGGCGGGCCCGGATGCTGCCGTCCCAGACGTCGCTGCCGATCCGCACGCGGAGGCCCCCGATGAGGGCGGGGTCGGTGCGGAATTCGGTGGTGATCTCGCCGAAGCGGGATTTGAGGTCGGCTTCGAATTCGCGTTCCTTCGCGGGGTCGAGCCGGGTTGCGCTCTCGATGATCGCGTGGTGGCTCGCGGTTTCGAGGCGGGCGAGGCGGGCGAGTTCCTTGAGGGTTTGGAGATAGGAGCGGGGCCTTTTTTCCGCGACTTCGGAAAAGACCGTCTTCAGGCGTGCGGGATCGAGGCGTCCGTCCACGACGGTGATTGCGAAGAGTTCACGGGCCTGGCGTTTGGCTTCGCGTCCGAGTTTCATGGGATCAGGCGGCGATCTGTTTCGAGGTTTCGGAGGCGAGGCGGTCCTGGTCGTCCTTGGTGAGGATGCGTCCGGCGACCTTTGCGGTGGTGTCCACGACAAGGTGGATCATCTCCTCTTTGACTTCGGCGACCATTTTGGCGCGGTCGAGGACGACGGTCTCGTGGGCGCGGGCGATGATGCTTTCGGCGTCCTTGATCGCCTGCTGGCTGGCTTTCTGGCTGTGGGCCTCGCTGCTCGTGCGGCCTTCCTCGATGATGCGCTGGGCGTCGGCATTCGCCTTGCGCAGGATTTCCTGGCAGCGGACCTCGGACTCGGCGAGCTGTTTTTTGATTTTTTCGGCGTTGAGCTGGCCCTCTTCGATCCGGCGGCGGCGTTCTTCGAACATCGCAGCCACCGGGCCAAAGGCGAAGCGCATCAGGATCAGATAAACCGTGAGGAACAGGATCGACTGGGCAATGAATTTCGGCCAGTCAACCCCGAAGTCTGTGAGAATTTGTTTGATCGCATCCATGAGATGAAAAAATGGTCGGTGGCCGCCGCGCCATTTGGACGGGCGGCCCCGAGGATATTGTCAGCGTCCCCCGAAGGCGAGGATGAGCGCGTAAATCGCGATCGCTTCCGAGAGCGCCATGCCGAGGATGCTGATGGTGAGCACCTTTCCGAACGCGCCGGGATTGCGGCCGACCGCTTCCGCGGCTTTCGATCCGACCATTCCGACGCCGATGGCGGCACCTGCGCCGGCGAGGGCGAGGGTGAGGCTTCCGGTGACTCCCGTGACCGCCGAAGCGGCCTCTGCAATGATGTAAGGGTTCATAGTTTATTTTCTGTTGTTGTTGGTTTTATCTCCGGCGCCCGCAGTCCAGCCACGGTCACGACGGAAAAGTCTCAGTGTTCTTCCTCGTCGTCGCCGTGGCTTGTTTCGAGCTGGATGTAGACCGCGCAAAGCAGCATGAAGACCAGCGCCTGCAGGAGTCCCACGAGGAGTTCCAGGAAGTAAAACGGGATCGGAATGGTGATCGAGGCCAGGGCGGCCACCCATTTGGGAAGCCCGAACTCCCTGCCGAGCGCGATCATCGAGTTCAGGAGGTTTTCTCCGGCAAAGATATTTCCGAACAACCGGAGGGAGAGGGAGACCGGGCGGAAGAGGATCGAGACGACTTCGATGATCCCCACAAAAAAGAAAACGGGGGCCAGGGCGAAGGCCATGAAGCCTTTGAGCCCGCCCTTCACGCCGAACAAATGGAGGAGGAAATGTTTGAGGCCGACTTCGCTGAGCGCCCAGTAGAGCCAGAGGGCCATGAAGATGAGGGCCATCGCGAGGGTCATGTTCAAGTCGGCGGTCGTCGGGCGCAGGAGCGGGGTATCCACGTGGGGAAGGCTCAGGAAGCGCCCTGGAGGATGTTCTCCCCATCCGATCGAGCCGACCCCCGGCAGGAGGGAGAACCAGTTCGAGGCGAGGATGAAAATGAAGAGCGTGGCGAGGAAGGAAAATGTTCTCGCGATCATGTGTTTCCCGACAACCTGCTCCAACATGTCGTAGAGGCCCTCGACGAGGAGTTCGAAGGCGTTTTGGAGCGGGGAGGGGACGACGAGCATCTTGCGGGTCGCGCTGCGGCAAAGCCAGATCACAAAGGCGGAGATGAGGACGCTGACGAAGATCGAGTTGGTCAGCCAAGCCGTGAAACTCATTCCCGCATCCACATCGATGAGGCGGGGCGCATGGAGGGTCAAACCTGCGGCTAAAATGGGAAGTGACGACATTGGGAAATGGGCTGGCCGGAGGACGGGAACTGGCACCGCACCGCGAAGGAAATGGAGGCTATCACAAGAGCGGCCACTGGCAACCGGAATGTTTGACCGGCATCACGGTATCACGGTTCGTCCGGAAAACCCGGCATGGGCGGAGTGAGTTTGAAGGTCTCCATTTCGTCATAGGGGTGTCTGGCACAGTCCCATCTACGAGGCGGATGAGCGGTCAAGGCCGGTCGAGGCCGAGGTCCGTGCGGAGCAGGCCGTTCCGGGGTTCGAAGAAGTATCGCACGTAGAGCCCGATTGAGCCTTCGTTGTAATCTGCGGTGACCGCGTAACCGAGCTGGCCCCCGATCAGCCAGTTCGGCGAGATCATGTAGGCACCCTGTGCGGCGATCAAACCGATGACCGTGCTGGAATCCTGCGAGCTGTAGTTCCGTCCGTCCGGGTCCAGCGGGAAATACGGGCTTGCGGCCTGGGTGTTGCTTTGAACGCCGAGTCCGAGAGTCCCCGCCGCGATCCATTTCTTGCCTTCCGAAGTCAGGAACTGGCCCTGGAGAAGCGCCTGGGCAAGGTATTCCGGGCTGAAGTAGCCGCCGTTCCCGTAGGTGAAATGGTTCTGGTTGTTGTCGTAGGTTTCGTAGGAAGCGGCGACGCCGACGGTGATGTATTCGAAGTTTTTGGCTTCAAATTCGTAGGCGAGCGCCGCGGTGCCGGAGAGGTGGGTGTTGGTTTTGACGTTCGTCCCGTCGAGATACCCGTAGCTGCCGTTCAGGAAAATCGTCCATTTCGGGGCGATGGACCGGAAGAGGGAAAGCTGGCCGCCCGACTCGGTGACGCCGCCCCAGTCTTTCCCGGAATAGGGATCCGTCATGCCGACGTAGGAGAGGATGCTTTCCTTGACCGCCTTGGAGTAGAGTTCGGCCTTCACGTAGCCTTTTTCGTCGCGGTAGATCATCCCGATGTTTCCCACGGGTTTGGAGTTGAGGGGGCCTCCGGAAGGGGTGATGCCGAACGTGACATACCACGTCACCCAGTCCTGGTATTCGAAGTGGACGGAGAAATCCCAGAGGTTGTTCAAGGAGGTGGTGGGGGTGAATTTGTATTTGGTGGCGGGGACGGCGGTCGTCGTGACGCCGTTGACGGTGGTCGTGACGGGCTCGGGGTATTGCCCGACAACGGAGAAGTCGGCGAGATCGCCGGACTTCAGGGTGATGTGGGAGATCTGGGCGGTCAGCATCGTTTTGTTCGAGGGGTAGATGCGTCCGGAGATGACCGGGAGGACCCCCATGTTCAGCTTGCCTTCGCCTTCGGTTCCAGACTTGGCCGAGTAGAGGAAGCCGAGCGCGAGGCTCGGGCTCGTGTAGTTTTCGAGGACCCGGTAGATCTTTTCGCCGCCCGCGCCGGCTGCAGCCACGAAGAGGTCGGCCTTGAAATACCGTTTGGCTTCCGAGGTGCCATACATTTTTTTCAGCGGGCCTTTGACCGTATCGCCGATCGTGTCCGCCTTCTCGTAATTGCCCGTCTTTGCAAGCGAGGCATAAAGGCCCTGGGCGGTGTTTTCGCTCGGTGACGAGCGATACAGCTTCTCGAAAAGCTCGGAGGCTTTCGCGTAGTCCTTCGTGTAGTAGTAATCCCACGCGAGGACTGTCTGCTCGTTGCGGCTGAGCGGGCGGGCCTGCGAGGCGGTCATCATGAGATCCCGGCTTCGCGGATAATTTTTCGCTTCGTAGGCTTCCACGGCGCGGCGGGAAGCGATGTCCCCTTTCAGCACGCGCATCTTCGGGTAGCTGTCCCCGCGGAAGTTGACGATCGCTTCGGCGCTGCTGAGGTCGCCCTCGCGGAACTTCGAGAACGCGAGCCCGTAAGCGGCTTCACCCATGCCGGGGCTCCACTCGAGCGCCTGGTTGAACCACATTCCTGCGGAGGAAAATTCGCCGCGATTGAAATACGCCCACCCGGCCTTCATGGCCATGTTGGCATCCTGCTTCTCGGTCGCCTGGGTGACCCATGCGCTGATCTGGGCCTGGCTGACGGCCGGTTTCTGCGGTTCCGAAGTCACGACCGTCGCGGGCCGAGACGGGGTCGGTCTCTTTGAAACCGGTGTCGCCGCCTGGAACGGGGGCGGCGTCGGTTGCGCCAGCAGGGCCGCATCCGAGGGGACGACGTCCGTGGTCGTCGGGGTGGCCTGGATGGCTGGAGCCGGGATATCCGGCGGCAGAAAAACCGGGGATTTTGGCGTGGCGGCACCGGTCGGCCTCCGCATGCCGGGGGTGACCGGAGTGAACAGCGATGGAGTGGGCGAGGGCTTCGCGTCCACATCGGTCGGCAGGGCGATCGATTCCGGTTGTTCCGAGGACATGATGTCCTGGGCCCTCGAGGAAAGAAGGGCGCAGAAACAAGCGGCAAAAACCGCGCAGCCCGTTTTGAGATTCACCGTTTTCCTCCCAGGGATTCGCGCGCGGCCAGCATCGTCAGGAGCTTGAGGCTCGCGGAGTAATACGGTTCATCAGGCATCACGGGAGAAATATCCCGCACAGTAAAGCGGGTTCCGGATTCGCACGCTAGGACAAAACGTGCAATCGCTTGCATGCCCGGAAGGGCCGGGTCGGCGCCAAAAGCATTCGTTTCCAGATTCACGGTGGCGGGCATCTTGGACAAATCCGGAAATTGTTTCCAGAAATTTGCGTATGGTTTCAAGAGCGGCGATCCGGGGTTTTCCCAGGCCACCTGCAACGGGACGCGTATGGCGTTGTAGCCGAAGTCCGGGGGGAACGGGGTTTTCATGCTGAAGGACTCCCCCGACAGGACCCAATCCGGAGCCAACGACCACTGGCCAAACCGGGCCTCCTCCACCATTTTCAGCCCGTTTTTCGAAAGGGTTTCCCAGCCGCCGCCCGGGAACGATTTGGAGACAGCCTTGAAGGCGGGAAAGACGTAGTAGGAGGGGTTGAGAACAAGGCCGTCCTCTTTGAGAAAACCGTCCACCCCCGGCAGGAGGGCCAGTCCTTGCGGGGAATCCTTGACGGCCAACCGGCGCAACTCGACGAGGATCTCCGCGGCGGCCTGTTGGTAGGCATACTCGTCCCAGTGTTTCGACGCCCGGATCAAGGCCCAGGCGACAAGGATTTCCGCGTCGCTGGCGTTGTTGCTGTCGCCGATGCTCCCCCCGCCGCCCCCGTCCGGCTTCCAAAGCCAGGAAAGCAATTTGTCCCCGTTGCGGGTCTGGAGGTTTTTTTTGGTCCAGTTCCAGATTCGGTCGAAGGTGGGGCGGTCGCCATATGCCTCGGCGATCAGCAGCCCGTATCCCTGGCCCTCGCTGTGGGTGATCCCCGCGTTGCCATCGTCGATCACGCGGCCTTCCGGAGAAACGAACCGCTTTTTGAAGAGCGACCAGTCCCGTCCGGGAAGCCTCCAGGGATCGGAGATCACAAAGAACCAGTAGCAGATGCCCAGAACAACCAAGGCCGCAAGGGCGATCCCCACGATCCGGGTGCTTCCGTTCCCCCCCATCACTCCGGGTGTTCGCGCTTGCGCAGAGCCGCGCGGACGGCCAAGGCGAGCAGGACGATCAGAACGATGACAATCACCGCAAAGAACCAGGGCTGCTGGTCGAAACGGCTCGAAACCCTGGTGACCAGATTGGTGGCTTTGTAGATGAAGTCGTTCCCCACTTTTGCGACGGCAAGCGAGTTCGGGCGCGTGCTCCAGACCGCGAGGTCGCCGGCCAGGGAATCCCAAAATTCCCGTTCCTGGAGCATGTTGACGCCGGCGAGAAGGTTGTCGGCATCCCATGCCGTCACGAGGGTGACCGGGTAGCCGGTGTGAAACGGCGACTCGAACTGCTCCGCGACGATGTCGTCGATCAGGTCGGCGGTCATGTTCAGGTTCGCCGTCGCCGGGGGCTCCGGCTCGTTCCTGTCACCCGACTGGCCGCGGACTTTCAGCAAAAACTCCTCGATCGGGGAGGTGGCATACTTTTCCGGTTTCGGGCTCGTGCTCACGATGTAGCGCATCTTTCCGACCTGGAGGGGCGACACGGGGGCCTTGGCCACGATTTCCGGGGGGATTTCGTCGCGGGGCCCGACCACGAGGAGGCTCTTTCTGCTGTGCGGGAGCTTGGAGGAAATTTCCGTGTTCGAAAGCAGCGCCCCGGAGATCTGGGCCATTTTGCCCATGAGTGTCCACGCGGCGCAGGCGGTTTCCGGGGCGCGTCCGCCGACGAGGACCGCAGTTTCGATTCCGTCAGGAGGGGCGGAGTAGGGAAACGCCGTCTGCGAGAAGAGCCCGAGGTCGGGGAGGCGGGCTTTTTTCAATGTCTTCGGGAACACGAAGTCCGAATCCTCATAGAGCGTGAACTGGAGGTTTTCATCCTGGAGGATCTCGCATTGGTTCGAGATCAGCGGGACCATTTTGGGGGCGAGCGTGAGCTCGTTGAGCCCCGGCTGAAAGGCCTGCATCGGCAGGTAGAGCCTGTGGTCGGCGTGCATCGATCCCTCCACGTCCTTCAACCGGATCGCTGTCTGGAACTGGTTGTTGATAAAAACGTTGAAAGCGGAATCCTTGCGGAACCCCGCGCCGTAGACGAAGTGCAGGCGCAGTTCGGCGTTGCTCTGGTCCTCGTGCGAAATGTCGCCCGGCATGTAGAGTTTCAGGGTGTAGGTGCCGGTGTTCCAGCCTTTGATCGTGGTGGTTTTGAAGCCCAGTTGGCGGAAGCTGTAGAGCCCGGGAAGCCGGAGCGGCGCGTTGCGCACGTAGGCGTTTTCCGGCATCGTCATCTGGTCCACGATGGCATATTTGGAGTCGGGCAACGGGAAGTTGACCATTCCGAGGGCCAACGCGGTTTGCTTGACCTCCTGCGCGCTGCGTCCGCTGACGATGATCATGCAGTGGGTCGGGTCGCCGGGAAGGGTCTTGATGGCGAGAAAGCTCCCGTTGATCGTCCCCACCTCCGTGGCCGTGAGGAAGGGGGACAATTCGTTCATGGTGCCGATGACGATGTTGTCCATCCCGGGGCGCAGGGCGGTGGCGGTGGAGACGCGGAACGGCTGGTTGTTGATGGCGAGGGCGATGCCCTGGGTCGCGATGGCCCCGAGGGAGAGGTGCTCGTCGGTCATCGATCCCGACGAGGGCATGCAGATGTTGAACTGGTAGGGGATCCAGAGTTTTTCATCCACCCACCACCGGAGGAACGAGAGGCGTTCGGTCACCGGTTTCCACTCTCCCGTGGTGGTGAGGTAGGACTGGTCGGGGTTGATTTCCGTGTAGAGTTCCGGGGCCGAGGGGTCCTCGCACTTGTAGGTGTAATGCTGCGCCACGATGAACTGGAGGCGGTTGAAACCTGTCTGCACGAGGTTCAGCGGGACCTCGATGTCCACGTCGTTGAACGGCTTCGTGCGGTCGAGGTAAAATTGCGCGACGATGACGTCGTTCATCACCACGCGGAGGACGGATCGCTCGCTCAGCAGGGCGATCGAGTTGGTGAACCTCAGCCGCAGGCCGTAACTCTTGGCCTGGAAGCGCGCGCTCTGCGGGACGAAAACCGTGTAGATGCTGCTCGCGTTGCGGAGCAGGATCGGCGAGTCCAGAGGGATCAGCCTCCGCAGAGGGAGCCGGAAGGTCTGGATTTTGTCCTTGGGGGATTCCGCCTGCGCGCCCGCAGGCGTGACGGCGATGATCGGCGAGGGAGGGGCGGTCGGGACGCCGGGGGCGGCCGACGGGATCACCGGCACGCGGCCCTGCTGCGCGGACAGCGGAATCGCGCCTGCCAGCAGCAATGCCAGGGCGGCTTCCGCGGCACGAAGGCGAGGCTTTCGGGTGGGATGTGTTGTCATGTTCATGGTGTGTTTCAAACGGATTGCGGAGAAGTTTTGAAGGATTTTCCGGCGCGCTTGGTGTTGGCGACAAGCATGACGTGCCCGAAGTGCTGCAAAGAATATCGGATGCCGATGGTGAGGAGGAAGGCCGCGCTGCGGATCACCCCGATCCGGCGCTCGCGCGTGGTTTGGAAGTCCACCCAGCGCTGGCTGCTCCCGTTGACGAGGAGAACCTTGAGCTTCATCTCCTCGAGGGAGGTGTGTTCGAACTGCCCTCCCACAAAAAGCGCCCCCGGCTCGCGCCTGGCATTCCGGATCACCACGTGGAGCGGGGTGTCGATAAATTTCTGGTTTCCCGGTATCGTCATCTCCAGCTCCGACCCCTCGACGAACAGGGATTCGAATGCCGGGTCCACCACCAGCCCGCACCCGTGGATCGAGAGATCGCGGATCTCCGCGGTGTAGAACTTCCTCCCCAGCCTGACGCGCCCCGTCATCGCGACCGGCATGCGGGGCGTGGCCCGTCTTTGCCGGCGCTCGAACAGCGTCCCCATCGCCGCCAGAAGGATGAACACGTTGAAGGTGGCCCAAAACATCGTGATGCCGGTCGGAAAACTTTCGGCCGGGGACACGACAAGCCTCGCCGCGCCGAAGACCAATGCGATGGAATTGAGCATCAGGAAGAGGTAAAAAGGCCGGGCGAGCGGGCTGATATAATCCTCCCCGAGAGTCTCGCCCTTCGCGGTCACCTTGAATGTCGGCGCCCGGGGGTTGAGGAAAACCTTCATGATGGCCGGCAACGTGTAGGCCGACTGGATCAGCTCGTAGAGCTCGGAGACAAACGACCAGCGGACTTTCCCGAACAGGAAATCGGAAACCATGAACACCGCGAGAAGGTGCGGCGCCGCGAAGGCGGCGAAATCCACGAAATTTGCGTCGTAAATCTTCAGCCCAAAAATCAGGAAGCAGAGCGGGGCGAGCATGAAGACCACCCGCGCATACGCGAAGAACCAGAAGAAGCAGCTGCTGAAGTAGCACAGCCGCTGGGGAAGGGTCAGGCCGGGGATCAGGAGGGGGTTCTTCAGGAGGAAAATCTGGACCATCCCCTGGGCCCAGCGGATCCGCTGCCCGATGAAGCTGGTGAGGGTCTCCGGGGAAAGCCCGGAGATCATGGGGATGCCGATGTAGGCGCTGTTGTAGCCCCTGGCATGCAGGGTCAGCGCTGTTTCCGCGTCCTCGGTGATCGTGTCGCCCGCGATGCCGCCGGTTTCCATGAGGAATTTCCGGCGGAGGACGGCGGCCGACCCGCAGAAGAAAGCGGAATTCCAGTAGTCGAGGCCCTTCTGGATGACCTTGTAGAACATTTCGTTTTCTCCCGGCATCGTGGAGAATGTCTGGAGGTTTTTTTCGATCGGGTCGGGGTTGGTGAAGAAGTGGGGGGTCTGGACAAGAAAGAGTTTGGGATCGTGATGGAACCAGCCCACCGTATTTTGCAGGAAGTCGCTCGTCGGTGCGTGATCGGCGTCGAAAATCACCACCAGCTCCCCGTTGCTGAACTGGAGGCCGTTGTTGATGTTCCCGGCCTTGGAGCCGACATTTTTTTCGCGGGTGATGTAGTGGGCCCCCCAGCGGTTGCACAGCGATTGCAGCTCGAGCCGCCGGTGCCTTGCGGCGGCGGCGAATTCGGGATCCTCGGAGCGGCAGCGCTGGTCGGTGCCCCCGTCATCCAGGAGGTAGACCTTGAGTTTGTGCGCGGGATACTCCATGTCGAGCGCCGAAAGGAGGGTGACTTCGAGCAGGTCCGGCTCCTCGTTGTAGCTGGGGATCATCACGTCCACCGTGGGCAGCAGGCCCTCGTCTTTGGAGAGGGGGAGAGGTTTTCTCTCCAGCGGATCCACGTTCACGAAGATGCTCAGGAGATAAACCACGAACCCGTAGAGCTCCGCGAAATAGAGCACCAGCGCGAACACGAAGCTGACGGGGTCGTGGTAGGTCAGCGTGGTGAAGGTCCGCCAGTAGAAGTAATCCACGGAAAGGAACGCCGCCAGGATCAGGAAAACCACGCGCACGGTCTCCTGCTCGTTGAAGTAGCGCAGGGTGAGGAACGCCGCCATCGCCACGATGCCGACCGAGATCTGGGTTCGCGTCGTGATGCTCGAGGCGATGGACATCATCACCGCGAGGAAAAGCACCGTGAGCCCCGCCGCCAGCCAGCCGCGCAGGCGGGCGTTTTCCGGAAGATGGAGGGTCTTGAGGAAATTCATGGCGGGGAACAGAGACCCGTTCCACCGGGGGAACACTCCACGGGTCTCTGGAAAATCTTCTTCAATGCAAAATGACGGCCAGGACGTAGCCGATGACGCCTGCCACGAGCATCAGCATCAGCACCGCCCCACGGGTGATCGGCTTGATTTCCGCGCTGGCTTTTTCCAGTTTCACAATCAGCGCCTCAGACTCTTTTTTCACGACGTCGAGCTTCTTCGTGCAGTAGTCGATGTTCTCGTGGTAGGCCTCGACCTTTTTCAGCGTCTCCTCGACATCGGTGACTTCCAGTTTCTTCTGAAGTTCCTGAAATTGGATCGTGATCCGGTCGAGGGAGGGGAGCAGCGAGATCCGGATGGCGTCGGAGAGCACGTCCGCGCTGATCGGCGGGGCGGTCGCGGCCGGGGCAGCCTGGAGTTTTTCCAGAACCTTTTCCAGTTCGGGCTGAACGGCCTGCCGGACCGAGTTGGCAAGGGCCTCCGGGTTCATGGGGGGAGGTGCCTGGCCTCCGCCCCTAGGAATCTCCTGCACCTGCGACACCAGCCGGTCGATCGAGGGCTGGAGCGTCGAGCGGACCGCCTCGGAGAGGACCTCCGGGCTGATGAGCGGCTGGGCGGGACGCCCGTCCCCGGCGGGGGCCTGGACCACCACGGGCTGGCGGTAGTAAACGTCCAGCAGGTCGATCAGGGCCAGCGCGGGATCGTTGTCTTGGATGTTGTGGCGTCGCTGCCACTCGAGGACTCTGGCGCGGATCTCGGGGTTGTCATTCATGGAAGTAGGATGGGTTGGACCTCGAACAGTTGGGCATTCAGCTCGCGACTGTATTCCACGAGACGCTGGCGGTCGAGAAGGTTCAGTGTGTTGGAGGCCAGCGCCTGCGGGATCGTCCAGGAATTGAGTTGCAGGATCGTGGTCAGGTGCTCGGAAAGCTTCCGCAGGTCGATTTCCTTCGCGCCGATGCGGAGCAGGTCCTCGCGGGCCCGGCTGTTTTGGTAGATCCTCAACGCCTGGCTCTGCTTGTAGTTCTTCACGACGAGCCACTCGGCCTGGCCGCCCACCCGCCTCGCGACTTCCCCCGCCTGGAAGACCGTGTCCTTGTCCTCCTCGATGATCAGGACAAGGGTCACGGAAAGCCCGAGGCTGGCTTTCACCTTCAACAAATCGGTTTCCTCCATCCAGTCCATGAAGATCCGCTGCTGGGCCCCGACGCCGTCGACGAGCACCACGTCCGTGGAATCGAGCGCCTCGACGATGAGATCGAGGTTTTCGCTGTGCCCGATGTTCAGGAACTGCGCCTCGGGATAAAACCGTGTCAGCGTGCTGTTGTTGAAGTCCGGGTCGAAGGCGATGAACGAGCGGTGGACCTGGCGCAGCCACTCGATCAGGCGGACGCAGAAAAACGATTTGCCCACCCCGCCCTTGTCGATGGCCGTCAGGATCAGGCGCTTGTTTTGCAATGCCTGCTCCGGCAAAACCTGTGGCGGCGGGTGGGTGGTGAAGGAGGTCATACTTCCTCGGGGGCGATGCGCGGACGGACCGAGCCCTTTCCGGTTCCCGCGTGCGCCCCGGCACCGGCATGCGGGTTCATGCGCGGCAGGAGCACGGATTCCATCGCGGCAAACTGCTCGAAAAGGCGCTCCTGGTAGGAACGGAGGCGATGGCGCTCCAGCAGCGACAGGGACTTGTCCTGCAACAGGCCGGAGAGCGACTTGCTCGTGCGCTGCATGATGCTGAGAAGATTCCACGGCAGGCGGGCGATCGTGATCTCCCCGGCCCCGAGCCGCAGCAATTCCTGGCGGGTCTTGCTGTTGTCGTAAATTTCCGTGGCGGGGCTGGTCTTGAGGCTCCGGACGATCAGCCAATCCACGCTCGCCCCCAGTCTGCGGCAGAGCTCGCCGGCTTGGAAAACCGTGTCCTTGTCCTCCTCGACGAAGCACGCGAATGTCACGCCCACCTCGCCGAGGGATTTGTCGCCGACCAGGCCATTGCCGCCGACCCAGTCCACGAGCTCGGGAATCGAAGCGGGGGACCCGTCCACCAGGATCAAGTCCGCCTCCTCCATCGCGGTCAGGATCTCCTGGAAACCCTCCCCGTCGGCCGTTGTCAGAAACCGCGTCTCCGGCTGGAACCTCGTGAGGGTTCCGCTCGACCAATCGGTGTCGAAGGCCAGCGCGCGCAGGTTTTTCTCCGCGAGCCAGTCCGCGAGGTTGATGAGAAAAAACGATTTTCCGACCCCGCCCTTGGGGGTGGCCGCAACGATGATCCGGCGGCTCACCGGCCGGTCGGTGAACGCCGTTCTCGCCGTCGAGGAAGGCAGGACCGGAGGGTAATCCCCCTGCTGGGTCCGCGCGGACTCGCGGGACGCAAAACGCCCCAAAGGGGTCTGCCCCGCACTGCGGAATGTCCCGCTCCGCATGGGATCGCTCATCGGAAATCCTTTTTCAAAATTCATGATTGACTCTGCTGTTCGAACTACGCTGGCAGACCTTGAAAACTAACTCGAAAGACCTTGTCATTCCAAACAAAACCCCCTCAAGGTTCCTGGAGCCAACCATCTCCGGGAACCTGAAGCTTGGAAAAAAATACAACGATTCCTTCCCATTAGTCACATTTTGCGACCGGTTGCAAGCACGGATGTGCGGAAAATAGAAAACAAAACGGGCGGAAATACTGGGCTGGCGACACTCAGGTGGCAGGCGTCCCTGCACCATGCACGCGGATTTGGGGGGGAATCTGGGGGTGCTGGCGATCAAGCTGATTCCGCATTGATCGGCGTCCGGAGGAGTTCCTTGCGGAGCATATCGAGCGCCGCCTGGGTGGCGAGCTGCTTGAAGGTTTCGCGATCGCGGGCGAAGCGGTGCCGGAGGCAGACTGATGGGCCGTGCGCGGAGGCGAGAGCGACAAAGACGGTGCCGACAGGCTCCTCCTGGGATCCTCCGCCAGGGCCGGCAATTCCGGTGAGAGAGAGGGCTTGGCCGCCTTCCGGGGCCGGATGCCCTCGGGATCACCCGTCGGAACTTTTTTAATGACTTCGTCGGCGGCGAAGCCCACGATTTGGGGCATGTTCAAGCGGCTATGTTATCTCATTGCGGAAGGATTTGAGATTTGTTCGGTCCAGGCGAGCGATGGCGAGGGATATGGCAATGGCAGGATTTTGTACCGCATCACCAACACCCGGGAGGCTTGGAGGTTGAGGTCGGAGGAATTCCATGTCGAGGCGCCTGAAAGCAAGGCCTGTGCGGAGTTGTTCATTGACTATCTTCACTCCGAGGGGGCGAGTTGAGGGGACGGCTCAACTCCTCGGAATGAGGTGGATCTTGGGTGCCTTGATGACCGCCTGAATCAGGGAGCCGGGTTGCAGATTCATTTCCTCGCAGCTGGGACGGGTGAGGGTTGCGCGCAGGGGGAATCCGCAGTCGAGTTCCAGCCGCATGAGCCCCCCGGCCTCCGACAGGCGGATGACGCGGGCGGGCAGGTGGTTCCTGGCGCTGCCCGTGGGTTTTCCCGGGGCGGCGAGAAGCACATCCTCCGCGCGGATGCAGGCGGTGGCGTGTGTGCCGGGGGCGAGGGGGGCTGGGGAAACCGCCGTCAGGGCGACACCTGCGGCGACAATCCGAACAAGCACCCCCTCCCGGGATTCAACAACCGCATCGAGCGCCGTCTCGACGCCGAGCATCTGGGCGGCTTCCGGGCTGGAGGGGTGATTGAAGACGTGCGTTGGCGGCCCGCTTTGGAGGAGGCGTCCGCGGTGCAGGAGGACGAGTTCGTCGGCGAGCGCGAGGGCCTCGCAGGGGTCGTGGGTCACAACGATGGCGGGGATGCCGGTTTTGACCAGCAGGGCGTGGAGTTCGGCGCGCAGACGGTCGCGCAGCTGTACATCGAGAGCGGAGAGCGGTTCGTCGAGGAGCAGAAGCTCCGGCTGGCGCACGAGGGCGCGGGCGAGGGCCACGCGTTGCTGTTGTCCGCCGGAGAGGCGCGAGGGCATGCGGTCGGCGAGGCCATTGAGCCCGAGCCAGTCCATGGCTTCGCGAACGCGCGCCTCACGGGTCGCACGCGGCAGATCAGCCAGCCCGCAGGCAATGTTCCGGAACACGGTGAGGTGGGGAAAGAGCGCGTAATCCTGGAAAACGAACCCGATCCTGCGCTGTTGAGGGGGCAGAAACAGGCGTCTCCCGGTGTCCAACCAGGGCTGCCTGTCAAAGACGACGCGCCCCGCCGCAGGCCGGAGGAGCCCGGCAAGGATGCGCAGAAACGTGCTTTTCCCCGATCCGGACTCCCCGAAGAGCACGGTGACACGGCCGGGTTCCGCCGGCAGGCGGACCTCCTCCACCCGGATTTCGGTTCCGTCCGGGTATCGGTGTGCGAAGGCTACGTCGAGTGTCGGGGCCACAAGGAGGCGCGGGTGAGGGTCTGGAGTGAATACATGGCGCAGAGCACCAGAAAGGAAAAGGCGAGCAGGGCGCCAGCGGTCATCGAGGCCGGCACGTAGTCCATCGACTGGACCATGTCGTAGATTGAAACCGACAGTGTACGGGTTTTCCCCGGAATATTCCCGCCCACCATCAGGATCACCCCGAACTCGCCGACCGTGTGCGAAAAGCTGAGCACGAATCCCGCCAGAAGGGCCGGCCGGCACAGAGGAACGACGATCCGGAAAAATGTGGCCGTCCGCGAAAGCCCGAGGCACCAGGCGGCTTCGACCAGGCGCCTGTCCACGCCGCGGAATCCGGCGGCAAAGGGCTGCACGGCAAAGGGCAGGCTGTAGAGGACAGAGGCCAGCACCATTCCGGGAAACGAAAAAACCAGCCGCAGCCCGAGCAGGGACTCGAGCGGAGCGCCCACGGGCCCGCGCGGGCCGAGCAGGAGAAGAAGGTAGAAGCCGAGGACCGTGGGGGGAAGCACAAGGGGAAGTGCCACGACCGCTTCCATCCAGCCGACCCATCTCCGCGGCGTCGTCGCGAGCCACCAGGCGAGGGGGACGCCGACGACGAGTAGGATCAGCGCCGTGGTTGCGGCCAGCGCCAGCGTCAGCCGCACCGCCGTCCAGTCAATCATTGGGAAACCAGTGCTGAGGTTTCGCCCGGGATGGCAAAGCCGAACGCCTTGAGGGTTTCGCGGCCGGCGGCCGACGTGAGAAACGCGCTGAAGCGGGCGGCGGCCCCGGGATTGGCCGCCGTGCCAGTGATGACCCCCGCCTGCAGCATCTCCGGGTAGGCGCTCTGCGGGACTTCTTGGTAGCGCCCTTTCGTGCGCATGGCGTCGGAAAGCGCCAGGGAGAGTGCGATGAGGCCGATATCCGCCGCCCCGGACTCCAAAAACTGGGCGGTTTGGGCGATGTTGTCGCCAAGGACGAGGCGGTCCCGGACGCCTTCATAGATCCCGGACGAGGACATTGCCGCGACGGCTGCCTGGCCGTAGGGCGCGTGGGCCGGGTTCGCGATGGCGATGCGGCGCGCGGAGGGTGCCTTCAGCGCCGCCATTCCGAGGTTTTCGACATCAATCGGCGAATCGTTCGGCACCCAGAGCACAAGCCGCCCGATGGCATAGACGAAGAGGCTGCCCGCCGTGGCGCGTCCCTCTGCAACCAGCTTGTCCGGGTATTTGCGGTCAGCCGAGAGAAACAGATCAAAGGGCGCGCCATTTGAAATCTGGGCAAAGAAATTGCCGGACGAGCCATAGACCGGTTTGATTTCGGCGTCCGGGTGTTCGGCCCGGTATTTTGCAATGCACGCGTCGAGGGCGTAGCGCAGGTCCGATGCTGCGGCGACGGAGAGCTCCCCGCCCGCCGCGGACCCGGCCGTGGCGAGGGCAAGGGCAAGCAGCAGGGCGCGCGCGCAATTCATGGCCTGCGTCAGTCCACGCCGACCATCACGCTGGAGGCCTTGACAACCGCATAGGCGGGTTTTCCGACGGCAAGGCCGAGGCTCTCGGTCGAGGAGCGGGTGATGATCGATGTGATGCAGGTGCCTCCCGGCAGTTCGATGACGACCTCGTCGTTGACCGATCCCACGGTGAGGGATTTGACCGTTCCTTTCAGGATGTTCTTTGCGCTGATTTTCATTGTGGTGTGGATTGAATGGGAAAGAAGAGCGGGATGCCGTCGGGCTGGGAGCCGGCGAAGTCCCGCAGAAAATTCTGGCCCTGCGGACCGGTGAGGTATTCGCCAAGCAGGCGGGCCGGAGCCGTGCGGGTGTTCGGAAACTTTTGCGGGTCGGCTTCGATAACGACGTAGGGACGCTGCATGTCGGGATCCCCTTGGACAGCAATTGTCATGCCGCCCTTCGGAAGTTTTCCAAAGAGCACGGGGATGCGTCCGGTGAGGACGTAGGCATTGTTTTTTTCGGCGAAGTCCAGCAGTTCCGCAGGCGACGAGCTTTGGTCGGCCAGCAGCCAGTCACCCGTCGGACGGATTCCGGCCTTGGCCCAGAGTTTTTCCGCGATGATGCGTTTGCCGGCCCCCTTGGCATCCACAAACCGGCGCCTGGTTTCCGCGATGCGTTTCAGGGCTGCGGCTCCGTCCTTCCATCCCATGATGACCGCCACCCGCGTGGCCTGGGCCGCATCCCAGCGCGAGAGATACATGTTCATGCCATACGTGATGAAATGTTTGTAGGGATTCGTGACCTTCGCCGAGGGACACACGAAGATGCTGCGCGCGCCCGGACCGGGGGCCTTGTTGGCGGCATACAGGTCGCTGTAGGGCGGCACCTCAAGGTAGGGGGAGAGGCTGTTGAACCAATCCTCCGGACGGTCAACCACCCAGACAGGCTGAACCCCCTGTCCGCGGCGCGGTAAAAATCCGCCATTGTCCTGCACATAATTTTGCAGCGCGCTTCCCCACTGGCGGAGTTGGCCGAGGCACTTGGCGGCGTTTGCGGCCTCGATGCCCCGTCCCGCCGTCGCGGTCACGACCGTGGCCAGCAGGCCCGTGATCGCCACTGTGGCCAGCAACTCCACCAAACTGAATCCCCGCAGCCTTTTCATGGGCCTCATTTTTCCGTGCGCGAGGGGTTCAGTCGGCCCGCCGCCGCGTCAGCAAAATGAGGCTGCCGATCCCCGCGAGAAGAAGGGCCGAGGGTTCAGGCACGGCCGTCACCGAGAGCAGGGGATAATTCGCGGCGGTGTTGTAGCTGCGCGAGTTGAAGAGGTAACTGAGGGTCGTGTCGGTCGGGGCAAGTCTCAGGCTCACCGCGCCGGCCGATGCAATGTCGGAGGTCAACGCCGGGACCAGCCCGAGCGACCATGTCACCTGCACATTGTTGCCGGGAGGCGTGTAGGTGAACCCACCCAGCGAGGCCGTGGTCCCCGCCGTGAAATTGTTATACGTCACTCCCGTCTCGGTCCAACTGTCGTCTGAAAACCAGTCGATCTCGAACATTCCGGACGAAATCGCCGGGAAGCGTGCGTTGTTGGGGACCGCCCCCTGCGTCGCGAAGTTGCCCGCCAACCGCAGTGTCGCCGAGGTGATCGTCCAGTTCCCCGCCCCATAGGCCGTGTCGAAGGCGGCGACCGCCCCGGCGAGGTCGAACTTCAGCAGGGCCAGGTATTCCCCGTTGTTGCCGGAGGCACTGCCCGCCACGCTGATCGCTCCCAAGCTGCCATAGTTCGTGTTCGCATCCGCCCCGTTCAGCGTGCCGTTGGTCACGAATGTGTCCGCTGTCGGATTTCCGCTCCAGACGACCTGCGCCGATGCCGCGCCAAGCGTGAGCGAAGCCGCCGCTATCCTCATGACCCGCCTCAGCGCCGCGTGAAATAAGTTGCTGCATGTCAGGCGGCACAGACAAGCGGAAGGGAAGCCCGCAAGGGCGGAGTCAATGGCTGGAATATTCATCATAATAGGTGTGGTGTTGCTGCCGCGCGTCTTCCCCGTTGCGGGGCGTGAACACGGCACGGTTGGTTTTTGACCACCAAGACAGGGCCGCTACCCCCCATGGGAGGATGCCCCTGCACCCAAGGCGATGATGTCCGCCGGTTGCCCGGCTTGATTTCTGTCAAGCAAAGATCATGCCATGTGTTGCGTCTGCTTGACAGCGCTGCACGCCCTTGACGCAGCGGGCACGCCTGCGGACAGCGATGACGGATAGGGGGAATCAGGAATCCCACCAAAATGTCGTTCCGGGGAAAGGAAGCGACATTTTTGATGTGCCCTGGTGCACGAACGCACACCATCCCGGGCGAATCGCATTGCCGCGCGGGAGCGGATGTGGAAGGTTCGGCGTTGTGACACGCCAAAGGAAAGCCACCGAATCGCGTCAAGAGCGCGCCGAAGCGCGACGGGCGGTGGGAGAGGTGGGGCAGACCATTTCCGAGGCCCGCAGGCGGCTGGGGATGACGCAGGCCGCGCTGGCGCGGTCGGCGCAGATCAGCCGTCAGGCACTGTTCCAGATCGAGACCGGGGCCACCTTTCCGCGCATTGACACGGCCCTGCGCATCACCCGGGCCCTCGGCTTGGAGATGTCGGCATTATGGGCTCCGGAAGAGGATCCCCGAATTTTTGTCGGGGCCGACGGTTCGGACGAAAACCGGCGTGTGGACGTGGCGCGCCTGGATGGGCGCTGGATTGCGCATCCGAGCGACGATCCCGACCGGATCGGGGCCGGATTTTCCTGCAGCGATGGGATTCTGAGAAAGGCCGCCGAGGGGATGATGCTCGAAACGCGGGCCGGGTCCTCCGTGCTTGCGGAAAACATTTTCTTGGCCGGCTGCGATCCGGCGTTGGAGATGCTGGCGCAGGAGGCGACGCGGGCGGGACGCGGAGGGCGTTGCATCTGGATTCCGTGCGGCAACGAGGCGGCGCTGCGCCGGTTGGCGGACGGAGAGGCGCACATTGCCGGGGTGCATTTCGGGAACGAATCCGACGAGGCCAACCTTGCGGCCGTGCGCAAGCGCGGGCTCGACGCGACCTGCGCGATGCTGCGCTTCAGCAGTTGGGAGCAGGGGTGGATGATCGGGCGCAGGGCCGGGGAAGGCTTCAGGGGCGTTGAGTCCCTGGCCGGCTCGAAGCTGCGCCTGGCCAACAGGGAGGCGGGCTCCGGGTGCCGCATCGCGCTCGACCGGATGGCGAGGCGGGCGGGGATTCCGACCGCAGTGATCAAAGGTTATGATTCCATTTCCACAAACCATGCGGGATGTGCGCGGAGGATCGCCGCCGGGTTTGCCGATGTGGGAATGGGATGCGCGGCGATGGCGAAGACATTCGGACTGGCCTTCCGTCCGACCGTCCAGGTCGCATTCGATCTGGTAATCCGTCGCGACCTGCTTGAACGTCCGCTGGTGCGAACGATCTGCGATCTCATCCAGTCCGGAAAATTCCTGCGCGAGCTGGCCTGCGTGCCGGGATACGAAACATCGGGCAGTGGCCGAATGATCGTGCGCTAGCCAGCGGGTCTCCCACGCTTGAGTTCAAGCGAGCGGTTCGGTCATCAGGAAGCAAAGACTGCTGGGGCAGAGCGACTGGTTCAAGGGAATTTCAGGTTCACGGGCGGGTCAGTGGCAGCTTCCGCAGCAGTCTTTGGCTGGGGAAGACGAGCATCCGCCGGAGCACGATTCCTTGCCGCCGACGACGGTCGCGCCGAGTGTCATCGGCGACTCGGTCCAGAGCCACTTGCCGCCCGCCGTGCCGCCGGAAAGCGAGAGCGACTCGCAGAGGGCCCGTCCGCGCGAGGGCGCGATGTCCCAGACGCCCTTGGCCACTTCCCTCATGTGGAGGGGGGCGAAGAGGCAAACGATATCCGTGCGGTCGCGCGTGGCGACGCCGTGAAGGCTTTCGAGGCGGTAGATTTCGACCCAGCCATCCGGCGCGGCCTCGGGGGACGGTCGGAAGAACACGAGGTCGAAGCCGCTGCGTCCGGCCCCGCGTTCCACCAGTTCGTCTTCGCCGATGTTCCAGTGGGTTTCCGCAGCGGACCCCGCGACGGAGACAAAGCGCGCGACAAGGCCCGAGGGGCCGCCGAGGCGGAGCGGACGGAAATTTGTGGCGCGTGCGGGGGAGGAGGTTTCGTTGACTGTGGCGAGTTGGAAGCTCATGGTTGGACGGCGCGGGGAGGGGATGGTTTGTTTTCGGAAAAATTTCTGATGGCGGAGAGGAATTCGGGGCTGTCGCTGCCGGTGAGAGCGCGCAGGGCGGCGCGTCCGGAGTGGCGTCCGAGACGGAAGGCCGGCGCGGTGCGTCCGACGGCGTCAGCGGGGAACAACTCATAGGTGTTGCGGTCGCGGAGGAGTCCGGCGCAGTGGATGCCGCTTTCGTGGAGGAAGGCGGCTTCGCCTGTCACGGGCTTCCCGGGGGCGAGCGAGCGCCCGGAGGCAGCCGCGACAAGGTCGGACAGCGCACCGAGTTTCGGAGTGAGGATGCCGGTGCCCTGATGGAACGACATCTTGAGGGCCAGAACGACTTCTTCAAGCGCGGCGTTGCCCGCGCGCTCGCCGAGTCCGTTCACCGTGACGCTGGCGCAGAGCGCGCCGGCATCGAGCGCGCAGACCGTGTTCGCCACCGCCATCCCCAGGTCGTTGTGCGCGTGAAATTCCAGATCCAGGTCCGGCACCGCATCTCGCAGACCCACGACCATCCCGATGACCGCACCCGGATTCATCAGGCCCACGGTGTCCGCCAGCCGCAGGCGTCTGGCCCCGGCTTCATGCGCGGCATGGGCAAACTCAATCAGGAACTTCTCATCGGCCCGCGAGGCATCCTGCGCGCCGACGGAGAGATACTCAAAGTCTCCGCGCGCCGCCTCCGAGAGGTCTGTGAGGGATTGGAAGACCCACGCGCGCGACTTTCGCCAGGCGCGAATGTGGATGTCCGACACGGGCCACGAGATGTGGACTCCGAAGGCCCCGCTTTGCGCGGCCGCGCGGAGGTCCTCCGCCTTCGCGCGGCACCAGGTCTCGATGAGTTCGCCACCGATGGCGTCCGCCACCGCGCGGATGTCCGCAATTTCCTCCAACCCCATCGCGGGGATGCCGACCTCGAGTTCCGGGACCCCCGCATCGGCCAACGCCCGGGCAATGGCGACTTTTTCCCGCCGGGAAAATGCCACGCCCGCCGCCTGCTCGCCATCGCGCAGCGTGGTGTCAATAAGGTAAGGGCGCATGGGAGTGCGGAAGGCGGGGTGCGGTCAGGTGGCGAGGAGGAATTCCTCGTCCACGGCCGAGCCGTTTTCGATGGCGTCGAGGATCTGGTCGGCGACCTCCTCGGTGACGCATTTATACCAGCGCCCCTCGGGGTAAACGACGACGACCGGTGCCTGGTCGCAGAGGTTCATGCAGCCGGTGCTGCTGACTTTCACGGCGGTGAGTCCGCGGTCATCCACCTCTTCCGAGAGGTATTGGAGGAGGGCGGCGGATTCCTTTTTGTGGCAGACTCCCTGGGCTCCTGCGGGGCGGAAGCTGCCGCAGACGAAGATGTGGTGTTCGGGTTTTGTCATGGTGTTGGTGTGGTTGGTGTTTGGTGAGATTATCCGCAGCCGGTGCCGGTGCCCTTGCAGCCCGCCCCGGATGAGCATCCGGTGAACCGGCGCTGGAGGGCGCGCGGCACCGGCTGGTTCGTGTAGATTGCGCGGAGACCCTCCTCAATGAGACCCTCCATCTCAACGACCCGCAGCCCGTTTTTATTGAGGACCGCAGTCGGGGACGGGCCGGCGGTCGTCACAAGAACCGCGCGGCAGTCGTTGAGGAGGTTCGCCAGCTCCTGCCAGCGCCCGGCTCCTCCGCCCTGCTCGGGCGCGCGACGGATCTCTTTGAACTTGTAGCCGGAGGGGGTCTCCGGGTTTTGCTCGTAGATGACGAACCGCGCCGCCTCGCCGAGGTGCTGGTTCACCAGCGCGCCTTCGAGGCTGGCGACCGCCACACAGGGACGTGGCGCACCTTCGGAAGGAGCGGTGTTCGCATAGTGGTTGAGTGTGTCCATCTGCTCCGTGGTCATGGGCTCGTTGATGAGGCCGACCGCATCCGCCCGGCAGCGCGCGCAGTGGGTCATCTGCGGGAGGTGCTGGCCGGAAATCAGACGTGCGAGGGAGGTCATGAGGCCGTCCGGAGCGGGCAGGTCCTCGAAGACAGCTCCTTTCACCGGCACGAGCGCCATGCAGTTCATGATGTCGGCACCGAGCCCGGCGACCGTCTCGGCGACAGCGGGGATGTGCTCGTCGTTGATCCCCGGGATGATGATGGTGTTGATCTTCACCGTCATACCGTGCGCCTTCATCCGTCGCACGGCGTCAAGCTGGCGTTCGAGCAGCAGTTCGGCGGCGGCCTCTCCCCGCAGCGGCATCTTGTGGTCCCGGACCCACGAGTAGATTTTCACACCGATTTTCGGATCGACGGCGTTCATCGTGATCGTCACGTGGCTCACGTTCATCGTCGCGAGTTCATCAATGTGCGGTCCGATCCCGAGGCCGTTCGAGGCAAGGCAGAGGATCATCTCCGGAAACCGGTCGCGGGTAAGCCGCAGGGTTTCCATGGTTTCCTCCGGGTTGGCGAACGGGTCGCCCGGTCCGGCGATCCCCATCACGACAATTTCGGGGCGTTTCTCGACGACGTTGGCAAGGTAATCGACTGCCTGGCGCGGGGCGAGGACCGTGCTCGTGACGCCCGGCCGGCTCTCGTTCATACAGTCGTATTTGCGGTTGCAGAAGTTGCACTGGATGTTGCAGCGCGGGGCCACGGGGAGGTGGATGCGTCCAAATTTCCCGTGGGCCTCCTTGCTGAAGCACGGGTGTTTGGAAGAGTCGAATGTGGGGACGGGGATCCTCGGGATGGTGTCACAGGTAGGCATATCCGACCTCCGAGTTGTTTTGCTTCTGGTCCATAGTGGTGTTGACGATCCCGTCAAAGAGCTGCTGGGCCCCGCGGTAGCCGACGTGCAGGACGCGCTGTCCGCCGATCCGGTCGTGGATGGGGAATCCCACCCGGATGATCGGCACGCCCAGCTTGCGCGCGATGTTGTAGCCTTTGCTGCTGCCGACAAAGAGGTCGGGTGCCAGCCCGGGTGAGGACTCGGCGATTTCGGCGAAGTCGTATCCCTCCCGAACAGCGGTCGAACCCGGAAGATCCGTGACATGGGCGCGCAGCGCGGCCTCGAACCGTCCGCTTCGCCCGCCGCTGGCGCAGAGCACCGGGTCCAGGCCGATCTCCTGAAGGAAGCCTGTCATCCCGATCACAAAATCCTCCTCCCCATAGACAATCACCCTCTTGCCAAAGATGTATTTGTGTCCGTCCACATAGGCGTCGAGCAGGCGGGCGCGCTCCGAGACGTGCTTTGAAGGCATCGGGCGGCCGCTCAGCCTCTCGAGGACATCGAACAATCCGTCCGTCGCCTGCAGACCGAAGGGCAGTGGCAGGCGGGTGAGGGGAACGCCGAATTTCTCCTCCAGTGCGACTCCGCCGCTCTGTGCGGGGCTCAGTACGCTGCCCAGCTCGATGGTCGCTCTTGCCGCTCCCATGCGCCGGATCTCCTCCAGCGGCGTGCCCCCGGCCTGGATCGGCTCATAGTCCGACCATGTGCCTCCGTCCATCGATTCCGAGTAGTCGGGGAGCATGGTGCCGGCCAGGCCGAAGTCCCCGAGAATTTCTTTGAGGTGCCGGAGGTCGGCGGGGGAGAGCATCCCCGGCAGCAGGTTGATGCGGTCCTTGGCCCCGTCGCCGCCGGCCAGCTGCTCCACGGTTGAGCGGACGGCGGCATGAAACCCGTCAATGTGCGTTCCCCGGTAGCTTGCAGTGGAAACCTGCACGATGGGTGGAAGATCCGGTGAAGCGGCCCGCAGATCGCGAAGGATGCCCGGCATATCCTCCCCGATCGTCTCGGCCAGGCACGTCGTCGCCACGCCGACGAATGTCGGCTGGTACTGGCGGACGACATTCCTCACCCCCTGCTGAAAAATCGAGGAACCGCCGAAGATGGCTGACTCCTCGTGGAAATTGGACGAGGCGATGTCCATGGGTTCGCGGAAATGGCTGATGAGGTAGCGGCGGATGTAAGTCGAACACCCCTGGGATCCATGAAGGAAGGGCACCGAGCCCTCGATGCCGCGAAAGGCGAGGCAGGCTCCCAGCGGCGTGCAGAGCTTGCAGGCATTCCTTGTGCCCGTGCAGTGCTTGAGTTGTGACTCTGTGTCCTCTTCGCACGCCGCTGAAAGTTCCCCGTTCATCCGCCGTTCCTTTCGCAGGGAGCGTGCCATGTCCCGCCCGGACAGGTGGTGCGGGTGGTTTGTCCCTTTGCGGGAGGTGGTTGCGTCAGCCAAGTCCTCAACGGGCACCGCAATTCTGTCATACGCAAACGTAGGATTGCCCGCGAATGAGTGCCTGTTCCTGACCGGAATGTCGGATTTGAAATAAGCCTCACTGAAATGAACCTCCCCTTTGACCTTGGTCATGACCGGTGAGGATGGATTGGGAAATGGAACGTATTTTGCTCCTTCCGACGGAGCACATGACAAAAAGCGAAGACGGAGACGATGGAGTTTGCAGGCCAGGGGAAACGGGCTGTCCGCAGGAGTGCGTGTACCAGGCGCGCGGGGTGTTCGAGGAAGATCTTGGTGAGGAGAGCGAGCGCATGTGCCGCGTGGTGGAGGAGATGAAGCTGCTTCTCGGGATATCCAGCACGCTGCAGGATGGTCCGAATCTTCAACAGATGGTCCAGCCGGTGCTCAAACAAATGGCCGAATCGCTTGGATTGTACCGGGGCACCGTGCGCATTCTGAACCGTGAGACGGGGGAAATTCTCATCGATGAGGCGTTCGGGCTGAGCTCCGAGGAGATGGCGGCGGAGCGGATCCAGATTGGCGAGGGCGTGATCGGCCAGGTGGTGAAGACCGGACAGCCGGTGATTGTGCCGGATGTCGAGGACTCCGGCGGGGAGCTTCAGCCAAACTGTCCGGGACGTCCCGGACAGTCCCTGCGCCGCCCCGGGGCCACCGCATTTTTGTGCGTGCCGATCATTTTTGAATCCGAGGTGATGGGGACGTTGAGCGGGTATCGCCGTGCGGGGGAGCCGGAGGCGCTGAAGCGCGACCAGCGGTTGCTCATTGTGACGGCGCAGCTCATCGCGCAGGCGGCGCGGCTGCGGCAGACCACCCGCGAAAACCTGGAGGCCCTGCGCCGGGAGAATGAGCGCCTGCAGGAGCAGATCCGCAAGCACTTCAAGCCCGACAACATGATCGGGAACTCCCGGTCGATGCAGATCGTGTACCACTCGATCGAGCAGGTTGCGGCCAGCAACACGAGCGTCCTGATCCGGGGGGAAAGCGGCGTGGGCAAGGAGCTCGTTGCGCACGCCATCCACATGCGAAGCCTGCGCGCCACCAAGCCGCTCGTGAAGGTGAACTGTGCGGCGCTGCCCGAGACGATTGTGGAGAGCGAGCTGTTCGGCCATGAGCGGGGGGCTTTCACCGGTGCGATCGCCATGCGCAAGGGGCGGTTCGAACTGGCTCATGGCGGCACAATTTTCCTCGATGAGATCGGGGAGCTTCCTTTGAGCGTTCAGGCGAAGCTGCTTCGGATCCTGCAGGAGCGGGAATTCGAGAGGGTCGGGGGAACGCAGACGCTCCGGTGCGACGTGCGCGTCATCGCCGCCACCAACCGCAGCCTCGAGGACTACATGCAGGCCGAAAAATTCCGCCTCGACCTGTATTACCGCCTCAACGTTTTCCCGGTCTATGTCCCGGCACTGCGCGAGCGGAAGTCCGACATCCTCGCGCTCGCCGACTTCTTTGTTGAAAAGTATAGCGAGGCGAATTCGAAGCCGGTGCTGCGCATTTCGACGCCGGCGATCGACATGCTGATGAGCTACCACTGGCCCGGCAACGTGCGCGAGCTCGAGAACTGCATCGAGCGGGCTGTCCTGCTTTCGGCGGACGGAGTGATCCACGGCTACCATCTTCCCTCCTCTTTGCAGACCGCGGAGGCAACCGCCACCGAGCCGAAATCCACGTTGGAGTCGGCGCTCAACGCCCTGGAGCGCGAGATGATCGTGGAGGGGCTCAAACTCACGCACGGCAATCTCGCCCGCGCCGCGCGACAGCTCGGGCTGACCGAGCGCATCATGGGCCTGCGTGTGAAAAAATTCGGGATTAATCCGAAGAAGTTCCGTCCCGCGGAGGAGGGGTGAGGGAACCGCCGTGCAGAGCGCTTTCAACCTTTGCAACATCTCGCCGTGGGTGATTTCGGCAAGGGAGTTCAATGACAACCCGCAGCCGATTGCCATCGGGATCTCAAGGCAGGACAACCGCCACCTGTTTGAAAAGCTGGAGGGGGAGCCGGACCAGATGCTGCGCGGGGCGATCTTCAACGACTACATGTCCGTGAAGTTCCAGCTCCACGACTGGCCTTCGCACGGATCCGCCGCAAGGAGCAGCCTCAAAAACAGCTACGTCCGGTTCCTGCGCGGCTGGGCGATGGATTCCAACTCGATCGAGGGGGCCGTGCTCAAGAGCTGGGTCGAGAGCCGCCTGGGACTGCCTCCAACCTTTCACCGGGGAAGAGTGCTGGACGGCAGCGAGGCGAGCACGATGCCGTACGAGGTGGATCGGATGCGCGGAAGTGCGAGGACGAATGCCATCCTCTCCCAGCTTGATGTGCTCTACGAGTTCTGCCAGTACGAGTTGGCGCGGCGTCGGCCCGGGGAACGATGGATCACGCTTTGGCGCGGGACCTGCGATGCGGCCGACTACCGTGTGGTCGGGCGGGGGGGAAACCGACGGGCCTGCCTCCTCATGAACAACCTCAGCTCCTTCACCTCCGACCGCGAGTGCGCGTGGGAGTTCGGTTCCACCGTCTGGGAAGTCCGCGTTCCCCTCGTGAAGATCTTTTTCTTCAGCGGCCTTCTGCCCGACAGCCTGCTCAAGGGCGAGGACGAATACCTTGTGATCGGCGGGGAATACGAGGTTCGCAGCCTTCTTTACTGACCCCATGCATGCCACAAGGGAACAAATCGAAGGCGGGCTTCTGGGCCTGCTCGTCGGTGATGCGCTCGGTGTGCCGTATGAGTTTCACGAGCCGGGCTGCCTGCCGGCACGCAGGCGAATTGAAATGGTTCCGCCTTCCGGATTTCGACGCAGCTACAGCCATGTGCCCGCCGGAACGTGGTCCGACGACGGCGCCCAGGCGCTCTGCCTCTTTGTTTCGCTGAGGGAGTGCCGGGGGTGGGATGCGCGGGATTTCGCGGGGCGTCTGCTCGACTGGTATCGCCGCGGATATCTTGCGGTGGACGGCAGAGTGTTCGACGTGGGGATCCAGACTGCAGCCGCGCTGGACCGGCTTGTGGAGGGGGTTGCTCCGCTGGAGGCCGGGCTGGCCGGCGAACGCAACAACGGCAACGGTTCCCTGATGCGCACGCTGCCGCTGGCTCTCCTGCACGGCGGCGACGAGGCCTCGCTCGTGAGAATCGCCCACGAGCAGTCGCGCATCACCCACGCCCACCCCCGCTCACAGGTCTGTTGTGCCCTCTATGCGCTCTGGGCCCTGGCGGAGCTGCGGCGGGATACGACTCCCTGGGAGTTGGCCGTACAAACCCTGAGGTTGCTCTACAAGGGCAATTCCGTCTTTGGTGGCGAGCTTGGTGTTGTATTGGAGGATGCCAACCCGCCGACGGGGACCGGCTACGTCGTGGATTGCCTCCGCTCCGCCCGACAGGCCTGCTTCGGGGCCGGCTACGAGGAGATCCTTCGCTCCGCCGTCGCCTTCGGTCACGACACCGATACCACCGCCTGCGTTGCCGGTGGGATTGCCGGCATTCGGCACGGGGTCAATGGCATCCCCTCCCGCTGGCTGCTCGCTCTTCGCGGCCGCAAGATCCTCGATCCCCTGCTCGCCCGACTCTGATCGTGGTTTGGACCCGGACGCCGGCCTACGCCGAAGTCGGAAAAATAGCCGGTTCCGTCTGCCAACCGACATTTTTGTAGGAAGAAAATATTCTGACCATGGGAGGAACATTCGTTTAGGTATATTGCAATCCACTCTCCGCGTGTTGGTTGCGCGCTTTTACATTCGCTGCCCGCCCGGATGAAAATGGTTGGCACTCCCCATGCGTTAGGAACGGACATCCAGCGATCCACATGACGTGGGCGCGGTGAAACAAACAAAATCAGGAGAAAAACAAATCATGAGAAAGGTAGCAATTTACGGAAAAGGCGGAATCGGGAAGTCCACCACGACTCAGAACACGGTGGCCGGCCTTGTTGAAAAAGGAAAAAAAGTGATGGTGGTCGGCTGTGATCCGAAAGCGGATTCCACGCGACTGCTTCTGGGGGGACTGGCTCAACGGAGCGTGCTGGACACGCTGCGCGAGGAGGGCGAGGACGTCGAGTTGTCGGACATTCGGGCAGGCGGATACTGCCAGAGCCTTTGCGTGGAATCGGGCGGACCCGAGCCCGGCGTCGGCTGCGCGGGGCGGGGCATCATCACCTCGATCAACATGCTCGAGCAGCTCGACGCATACAAGACGGAATCCGGCGATCCGCTCGACTATGTGTTCTACGACGTGCTTGGTGACGTCGTCTGCGGCGGGTTTGCGATGCCGATCCGCGAGGGCAAAGCGGAGGAGATTTACATCGTGTGCTCCGGCGAGATGATGGCCATGTATGCGGCCAACAATATCAGCAAGGGCATCCTGAAGTTTGCCCAGAGCGGTGCGGTTCGCCTCGGCGGGCTGATCTGCAACAGCCGCAAGGTGGACAACGAGCGCGAAATGATCGAGCAGTTTGCCAAGCAGCTTGGCACGCAGATGATCCATTTTGTGCCCCGCGACAACGACGTTCAGCGGGCTGAAATCAACCGCAAGACGGTGATCGAGTGGAATCCCGAGTGCAAGCAGGCCGATGAGTATCGCGCCCTGGCGAACGCCATCGACGGCAACGACATGTTCGTGGTGCCGAAGCCGCTCCAGATCGAACAACTCGAGAAGCTGCTGATGGATTTCGGTCTCATGGACTGAGGTTGGGAACCCTGCGAACAAAGAAAGAAAAACACACCATGACAACGGAAGAGACAAACTGCGAGGCGTCGGAGGCGATGAGCCCCGAAGCCCTCAAAGAGGAGATGCTCAAAGCCTATCCCTCGAAAACCGCGAAGAAGCGCGGACGGCAGATGGTCGTCAACGATCCCGAAGCGATTCCGGAGATCGGCGCGAACAGTCGGACGACGCCGGGCCTGATCACCCAGCGCGGCTGCACCTATGCGGGCTGCCGCGGCGTGGTAATTGGTCCGATTCACGATATCCTGCACATCACGCACGGCCCGATCGGGTGCGGCTACTACTCGTGGCTTACCCGGCGCAACATGGCGAAGTCCGTGAACGAAGGCGATACGAACTACCTGCAATACGCAATGTCCACCGACATGCTGGAGGAGCAGATCGTCTTTGGCGGGGAAAAGAAGCTCAAACAGGCGATTCAGGAGGCCTACGACATCTTCAAGCCCAAAGCGATTTCAATTTACGCGACCTGCCCGGTCGGGTTGATCGGCGACGACGTCCATGCCGTCGCGAAGGAGATGAAGGAAACCCTCGGCATCAACGTGTTCGCGTTTTCCTGCGAGGGTTACCGCGGGGTCAGCCAGTCGGCGGGGCACCACATTGCCAACAACGGCGTCTTCAAGCATATCATTGGTTTGGACGACACGCCCCAGGAGCATCCCTACACGATCAACGTGCTCGGGGAGTACAACATCGGCGGCGACGCCTGGGAGATTGACGCGCTGCTTCGCAAGTGCGGGATCCATGTGGTCTCGACGCTTTCGGGCGACGTGAATTACGAGCAGATCAAAAATGCGCACACGGCGCACCTGAACACGATCATGTGCCATCGCTCGATCAACTACATGGCCGAGATGATGGAGAAAAAGTTCGGGATCCCGTGGATCAAGGTGAACTTCATCGGTGCCGACCAGACGGCGAAGTCCCTCCGCAAGATCGCTGCGTTCTTTGAGAGCAGGGAACTGAGCGACCGGGTCGAGGAGGTCATCGCCCAGGAGATGGCCGCCTTGCGGCCCGTGCGCGAGGAGGTCACCGCCCGGTGCAAGGGTAAGAAGGCGGCGCTCTTCGTTGGAGGATCACGCGCCCACCACTACCAGGACCTGTTCAAGGACATTGGCATGGAGGCGGTTTCCGCGGGGTACGAGTTCGCGCACCGCGACGACTACGAAGGCCGCGCCGTGTTGCCGAGCATCAAGGTGGACGCCGACAGCCGCAATATCGAGGAGCTCACGGTCGAGGAGGATCCGCAGCGGTTCCGCTCCGACTTTGTTGACAAGAAAAAGCGCCTCGAGGACAGCGGGTTCACGTTCAGCGACTACAACGGGATGATGGTCGAGATGAAGAAAAACACCCTTGTCATAGACGACATCAGCCATCACGAAATCGAGAAGCTCATCCAGATCTGGAAGCCCGACATCATCGGCTCCGGGATCAAGGACAAGTTTGTCGTCGAGAAAATGGGCATCCCCTGCAAGCAGCTCCACAGCTACGACTACGGCGGTCCTTATGCTGTCTTCACGGGTGCGGCGAATTTCTACCGCGAGGTGGACCGCATGCTGCACACAAAGGTTTGGCAGTATGTTGTGCCGCCCTGGCAGAAGAGCGCCGGAGACATGGCAAGTCCGCGCCATGCGCCCGACAAACGCGAAAAACCCGGAACCACGGACGCCTCCGCCGAGTCGATCGAACAAGCCGCTTGAAAATCAAAAACCCAAAGAAAAGAAAACAATATTATGTTGGACGCAACCACGAAAGAAATCAAAGAGCGCAGCGCTTTGCGGATCAATCCGGCGAAGACCTGCCAGCCGATCGGCGCGATGTATGCCGCCCTCGGCATCCACGGGTGCATGCCGCACAGCCACGGATCGCAGGGCTGCTGCGCCTACCACCGCAGCCACCTCACACGGCATTTCAAGGAGCCGGTGGTCGCCACGACGAGTTCCTTCACCGAAGGAGCCTCGGTCTTTGGAGGCCTGGCAAACCTGACGCAGGCCCTCAACAACATCTTCGCGACTTACAATCCGGAGATTGTGGCCGTGCACACGACATGCCTTTCCGAGGTCATCGGTGATGACATTCCGATGATCATTAAAAAGACGAAAGATGAGGGGAAGATTCCGGAGGGCAAGTACGTCATCCATGCGAACACGCCGAGCTTTGTTGGTTCCCACGCCACCGGCTTTTCGGCGATGACCGTCGGAATGGTCAAATACCTCGCCGAGTCCTCCGGTACGCCCGGGAACCAGGTCAATCTGATCCCCGGCTATGTGGATCCCTCGGACATCCGGGAGATCAAGCGCATCGCGTCCGAGATGGCGGTGAAGACGGTTACTTTTCCCGACACCTCCGACGTTTTGGACAGCCCGCAGACCGGGGTGTATGAGATGTATCCGAAGGGTGGTGTGACGGTGGAGGAGTTGAAGACGACCGGCGACAGCATTGCAACGATCGCGCTCGGCCACTGGGCTTCCCACGCCGCTGCGGAGTTCCTTGAGACGAAATTCAACATTGCCGGCCACCTGCTGGAGCTGCCGGTCGGGGTTTCGGCCACCGACGAATACGTCAACGCCCTGCGGATCTCCGCGGGAGGCGAGGTCCCCGAATCGCTTGTTCAGGAGCGCGGCCGACTGCTCGACGTGATGAGCGACATGGCCCAATACCTGTATAAGAAGCGGGTGGCAGTGTTCGGGGACCCCGACCAGGTGATCGCCCTCACGCGGTTCCTTGTGGAACTCGACATGGAGCCGGTCTTTGTGGTCACCGGATCGCACGGCAACTTCTTCGAGGAGCGGGTCCGCCAGATCCTCAAAGAGCAGTGCCCGAATGCCAGGGTCAAGGCCCAGGCCGACCTGTTCGAGCTGCACCAATGGATGAAAGGGGAACCGGTGGATCTGCTGATCGGGAACACGTATGGGAAGTTCATGTCCCGCACGGAAGACAACCTGCCGTTCGTGCGGTTCGGGTTCCCTGTCCTCGACCGGATCGGCCACCGCTACTTCTCGTGCATGGGATACACGGGAGGAATCCGGCTGATCGAAAAAATCACCGATGCCCTCTTCGACAAGCGCGACCGCGAGTGTGCGGACGAGTGGAGCGAGCTGATTTACTAAAACACACAACCAGAAATAAAGCACATGGGGTGCCGTCCATTCGGACGGTGCTCCGAAAAAGAAAATCATGAAAATCAACACCAACTGTGCCGCTTGCGGAGCCTGTCTTGGGGAATGCCCGTCCGGTGCCATCAAAGAGGGACCGGTTTACACGATCGACCCAGAGCTGTGCATTGACTGCGGGGCCTGCGCATCGGCCTGTCCGAATGCGGCGATCGAGGACTGAGGCACGAGTGGGACGCGCATGACGCGAGACACCATGATTGACATCCTTCAAGGACGCGAGGCGCAGGTGATCGAGACCGGCGAAGGTGGCGTGGTCGAACTCGCCTGTGGCAAGGCGAGTCTGGCCGGCTCCGTGAGTCAGCGGGCGTGCGTGTTCTGCGGTTCCCGCGTCGTATTGTATCCGATTGCCGACGCCCTGCACGTCGTGCACGGTCCGATTGGTTGCGCGGCCTACACGTGGGACATCCGGGGCGCGTTATCCAGCGGCCCGCAGATCCATCGCAACAGCTTCTCAACCGACCTGCAGGAGCGGGACGTCATATTCGGGGGGGAAAAAAAGTTGGAGAAGGCGCTGCTGGAGCTCATCGCGATGTATCGGCCGAATGCGGCCTTCATCTACTCCACCTGCATCGTGGGGCTCATCGGTGACGATGTGCAGGCCGTGTGCTGGGCCGTGGAGCGGAAGGCGGGCATCCCGGTGATTCCCGTCAATTCCGAGGGGTTCAAAGGCACGAAGAGGGACGGATACAAAGCGGCCTGCGACGCGGTTTATCGGCTGGTGGGCACCGGCGACACCTCGGCGATTGGTCCCCACAGCATCAACATTCTTGGGGACTTCAACCTGGCCGGGGAGACATGGATCATCCGCGACTACTACCGGAGGATGGGGATCGAGGTTGTTTCCTGCATCACCGGCGACGCAAGGATTGAAGACATTCGGCGTTGCCACGGCGCGCGCCTGAATCTGGTGCAGTGCTCCGGGTCAATGGCCCATCTGGCGAAGCGGATGGAGGAGGACCACGGGATCCCTTTCAAACGCGTGTCCTATTTCGGCATAGAGGACATGTCCGCCGCACTCTACGAGGCCGCCAAATTCTTTTCAGACGAGCCCGGGATCCTGGAGCGTGCGCAGGAGGTTGTGCGCGAGGAGGTCGCCGCGATTTATCCCGAGATAAGGAAATTCCGGGACATCCTGAGAGGAAAGAAAGCGGCGATTTATGTCGGAGGGGCGTTCAAGGCGTTTTCACTGGTTCGCGCGCTGCGGCTTCTGGATATGGAGACCGCGTTGGTCGGGTCCCAGACCGGCGACAAGGACGACTACAAGGAACTCCAGCAGCTCTGCGACCCGGGCACGATCATCGTGGACGACTCAAACCCGGTGGAGCTTGCGAAATTCTGCCTTGAGAAAGATGTCGATCTTTTCATCGGCGGAGTGAAGGAGCGCCCGATCGCCTACAAGCTCGGCATTGCCTTTTGTGATCACAACCACGAGCGCAAAGAGCCCCTTGCCGGCTATGTCGGCATGCTCAATTTTGCCCGCGAAGTCCACCGTTCTGTTGTCAGCCCGGTCTGGAAACTGGTGCCCCGCCGAAGTGGCAGGACCCGCGCTCCGGGCAGGCTTTGGAGCTAAGCAGGCGGGGCAACCCGAGCTTGTGCATGGTTCTCAAAATGGAGTGATCCATCTCGGCGGCCGCGAACGCCAGGCACGCCTTGATGTCTTCGGCTTCCAGATACGGGAAGTCCCCGAGGATTTCGGCCTCGCTCGCGCCTCCGGCCAGCATTTCCAGCACGTCCTTGACGCGGATGCGCATGGTGCGGATGCACGGGCGGCCCCCGCACTGTTCGGGATCGAATGTGATTCGGCCAAGGTAGTCCATGGGGCGGAAGCTACTCCTTCTCGGCTGCCCGGAAACTTTTCTGTACAGCCTGCAATGCCATCATGGCCGCCACGGTAAAAAGTGCGAGAAATAGCCCCTGATCCGCGCGTAACGCCAACGATGGGAGGGCGAACCTCCGTGTGAGCCCATTTATTACGGCTCAGACGGAGCTTCGCCCTCCCTCGCGTTATCGACAGGTCGTCGAACCTCTCCCCTCTCATTT
>Ga0172380_10000810_pt1 | contig 57032 bp, 62 predicted proteins | sample Leawe162metaG_FD_119747 | JGI IMG/M metagenome (GOLD analysis project Ga0172380, IMG submission 119747) | Leachate microbial communities from a municipal landfill in Southern Ontario, Canada - Leachate well 162 metaG | ecosystem: Engineered > Solid waste > Landfill > Unclassified | place... | reverse complement strand
GAACTCCAACTCTGAAGATATTCAAAAACTCTCAGAGAATGCAACAGATGTTGAGATTAAAATCAATGAGAGTGTCTCAATTGTAAAAGATGCAGTAAGAGCAAGTGACAAAACTGTAAGCGATTTTGAGAAGACTGGAAGAGATGTTGAGTTTGTAGTCTCTCAAGTCTCACAAATAAATGAAATCTCTTCTAAAAATGCAAGAAACGTAGAGGAAATTGCAGCGGCAGCTGAACATCTCAACTCTATGACGGATGAGCTGCATGCTAAGTTAGAGGTATTTAGAACGTAAGTACCTGTTTGCTTGTATATCCCTAGCTATTTGGTTTTAAAGCAGGTTTCTTATAGCCTCATAAGCGATGTCCATCGTCTTGTCGCACTCATCTTTTGTGATGATATATGGCGGCATAAAATAGATAACATGTCCAAGCGGACGCAGTAACACTCCATTATCAAGACCATACTGATAAACCCTGAGCCCTATTCTCTCTTCGGGCTTGTACCCTTTTAACTCCACTGCGCAAATCATGCCTGTTTGCCGAATAGAAGCGACATTTTCAAGCTCTTGAAACTTTGAGAGTTTTTGGGACATATATTTAGCCGTTTCTCTGTTTTTTTCTATCACGTTGTCTCTCTCAAACAAATCAAGAGTAGCGTTTGCTGCGGCACACGCAAGTGCATTTCCGGTATAGCTGTGAGAGTGCAAAAATGCTTTATGCTCGCTGTAGTCACAATAAAATTTTGCATAAATTTCATCTGTTGTTAGTACGACTGAAAGCGGCAGATAACCGCCTGTTAGACCTTTTGAGAGAACAAGAAAATCGGGTGTTATGTTAGCACTCTGACATGCAAACATACTCCCAGTTCTTCCAAAACCAACCATAACTTCATCTGCTATCAGGTGAATGTCGTATCTGTTGCAAATTTCTCGCACCAAAGTTAAAAACTCTTTATGATACATATGCATAGAACCCGCACCCTGCACTAACGGCTCTAAGATTATGGCACTTATCTCTTCAAACTTCTCTTTACAGAGCTTCTCGAACTCCGCTGCAGCTTCTCTTGCCGCCTCGATGCTCATATCTTTTGGAACAGGCGTTTGTATGCTCCTAATCAAAAGAGGCTCATAGGTATCTTTATATAGTTTTACGTCTCCCACGCTTAGGGCACCTATCGTCTCGCCGTGATACGAGTTTGTTAGCGAGACAAAAAGCTTTTTCTCTTTGGCACTGTTTTTATGTGCATGATAGCTCATCTTCAACGCAACTTCAACGGCGCTTGAACCGTTATCCGCATAAAAACACTTCTCAAGCCCTTTGGGTGTTAGTTTTACTAACCTCTCTGAGAGCCTAACTACCTGCTCATGCGTAAATCCCGCCAAAATAACATGCTCTAAAGTATCTAACTGCTCTTTTATTTTTTGATTTATATAGCTGTTTGTATGCCCAAAAAGGTTTACCCACCAGCTGCTGATAGCATCTATATAAGAGTTGCCATCAAAATCTTCTAAGTAAATCCCATGTGCTTTCTTTATCGGAATAAGAGGCAGTGTTTCATGGTCTTTCATCTGCGTGCACGGATGCCACAAAACATCCAAGTCTCTGTTTTTTAACTCTATATTGTTCATTTAGGTGCTTTTGCCCTGTACTCATCCGTATAGTTCAAATTTGTACATGTGAGCAGACCATAAAGCTCCATCTCTGCACCGCTTACATCAAAAAGTTCCTCCCCCTCTTTGCCCAAAAATATAAATTTTTCATATTGGTGATTTTCTTTATCAATATATTTTGAGAAAACCACATACATCGCCTCTTTAAGCTCCGGAATCTTAGAACATGTTTCAAGGTATTTTTCACACTCTTTATTGACGCTTTTTATCTCTAAAACGTCAGATTGAATAGTGTTTAATAGCACATCAGATAACTTCGGCAACTCTTCTTTAATATTTGAATATTTTAAAATATTTTTCATGAAAATCCTTTTTGCTATATGTTGGTCGATTTTACAACTTTTTCATTTATAGTTATCTTAGTTTTATAACTAAAAATATTTTTTGCAGCTTAGCGTGTAACATCAAAGTATAACTTCTCTTTATCAAGGTTTAATACGAATTTACCTAAAATTACAAAAATATCATAAACAAGGCTATTAACTCAATGATTACATGGATGCAGAAACATAAAAAATATCTAATAATTACCATATGGATTTCTACTATCGCTTTTGTCGGAGCAGGATTTGTAGGATGGGGTCAATATGATTACGGCGAAAAAGCAGGTTCTGTAGCAAAAGTCGGCAGTGTTGAGATAAGCATGGGCGAACTTCAAAAAAGCTACTCTAATCTTTATGCTCAATATTCTCAAATGTTTCAGGGGGAGTTTGACGAAGAAAAAGCTAACATTTTTGGTTTAAAATCTCAAGCACTGCAACATTTAATACAGCAGGCACTTGTACTAAACCTCGCAAAATCTTATGATTTGCAGGTAAGTGAATCTGAAGTTTTGGCTGAGATAACAGCGCAAACACCTTTTCATGTAGAGGGTGTCTTTAACAAGGAGAGATATAAAGAGGTTCTTACAAAAAACAATATAAAAATAAAAGAGTATGAAGAGGATGTTAAAAAAGAGCTTTTAATCAGAAAAACTCTCAGCCTTCTGCCGAGTGATGCAAAAGAGAGCGAGTTAAAGATTTTAGATACGGCTATTAGCATCGCCGATAAAATAAACTACAAAGTTTTAGATGCAAACACAATTAATATAGACACGGCAGATGAGTTTTTAAAACCTTTTTGGGAGAGCAAAAAGAATGATTTTATGACTGAAATCAGCTATGATATAAAGTTCATAAAACAGCCTAAAATATCTAAAGATTATGATGATGCAACACTTAATGAATACTATAACGATAACAAAACAAGTTTCAAAGACGAAGAGGGGAAAATTTTGGCTTTTGATGCTGCAAAAGATAAAATAAAAGCGGAACTTGATGCAAAAGAGAGCAAAAAAGAGGCTTTAAAAACATATGTTGCATATAAAAAAGGCGAGGTTAAGGGCGTAGAAGTACAAACATCTACTATAGCACCTACAAACAACCCTTTTGGAATTGATGCTTTTGAAATAATCTCAAAACTAACACTTATCTCTCCATTTTCAAAGCCTGTTATGGTAGGTGAAGATTACTACACTTTTGAGCTTGTAAAGGTAAACCAGCCGCAACCAAAAAGCTATGAAGAGGCAAAGAGAGACGTAATTTATATGTATGTTGATGAGCAAAAAAGAACAAAACTACTAGAGTTGGCAAAAAACTCGTTTGCTACATTTAATGGAACAATTACCGATTTTATAACTGGAAATGATTCTGAGAAACTAACAGATTTAAGCAAGGACGAGGCAGATGAGTTTTTAGCGGAGCTGTTTACATCACAGCAAAAAAGAGGGTTTGTTACATTGGAGAGCGGAAATGTTGTTATGTACAATGTTTTGGAACAAAAACTGCTTAATAACACTAACACTAATCAGAGTAATCCGATTGTTAAGTTGAAGAGTGCTATGTTTAACGAAGGGTTAATTAAAAACCTGCAAAACAAGTACCAAACAGAGATTTTCATCCAAGGACTCTAAGTTGAGCAGAACTGTTTTAGCCGTAGATATCGGTTCAACAAAAATATGTGCGATTATCGCTGAGATAGCTAATGATAACTCTATATCTATAACAGGAGCCGGAACTTGCAAAGCACAAGGTCTTAAAAAAGGCAGCATAACAAATATAGAACTTGCTGCAAGATCTATAAGAAGCGCTATAAACGACGCAAAAAGAGTCTCGGGAAGCGAAGTTAAAACCGCTATAGTATCAATCTCAGGAGCATATACAAAAAGCTTAAACTCAAGCGGAATAGTAAATATCCAAAATAAAGAGGTAAGTTTTAAAGAGATAGAGAGAGTTATGCAGACCTCTCTTTATAATGCAAACATACCAAATGAGTATGAAGTTTTGCATGCACTTCCATATAACTTCAAAGTTGACGACCAAGATTACATCGAAGACCCGCTTGGTATGAACGCTTCAAGACTTGAAGTTGACACTCATATCATTACAACACAAAAATCAAACCTAAACAACCTAAAAAAAGCTGTTCGCGGCGCAGGCGTTGAAGTTGAAAACATCGTGTTAGCTGGCTATGCCTCGTCAATCGCTACGTTAAATGACGATGAAAAAGAGCTTGGCGTCGCACTAATCGACATGGGCGGAAATACAAGCAACATCATAATCCACTCTGGAAACTCCATCAGATATAACGACTTTTTAGGAGTAGGTTCAAACCATGTGACGAGTGACTTGTCTATGGCGCTTCACACCCCTTTAAATATCGCAGAGAGCGTAAAACTGAACTATGGTTCACTTCTTTCTCCAAGCAATGACCTGATAGAACTCCCTATTATAGGGGATGAGAACTCTACACATGAAGTTTCTCTTGAAGTCGTACACAATGTCGTCTATGCAAGAGTTGAAGAGACGTTGATGATTTTGGCTCAGTTTATTGAAAACAGCGGTCTAAAAGATAAAATGGGAGCCGGAGTTGTACTAACAGGCGGATTTTCTCAAATGGAAGGGATAAGAGAGTTAGCAGTTGCAACTTTTGGCTCTGTTCCTGTACGCCTTGCAAAGCCAAAAGAGATGAACGGTCTCTTTGACAACCTGCGCTCGCCTGAATATTCAAGTGCGGTAGGTCTTGTGCTATATGCGGCATCTGCATACACTCTGTATGAGATAGACGTAAACAAAAGAGTAAGACACTCTAACGAGATGTTAACAGAACACACTAGCATCAATCTTACTGAAGAGCACGATATTCCGACTCCTCAAATTCGCATAGAGAAAAAAGAGGGAATGGGCACTATCAGCCTGAAAAAAGAGAAGAAGAGTGACGAAGCCGGAGCAATTAGCAAATTTTGGAACTGGGCAACCCAGTTATTTTAAGGAGAGAGTATGGAACCATTTTTAATAGAAGAAGCATCTAAATTAAGCGGAGCAAGAATAGTAGCAGTGGGCGTTGGCGGCGGCGGCGGCAACATGATAGGTCATATGATTAAAAACGGTGTTACGGGCATTGAGATGATTATGATAAATACTGATGCACAGGCTCTAAAAGATACTATTAATGCAACTACGATTCAAATTGGTGTTAAGCTAACAAAAGGTCTTGGCGCTGGTATGAAGCCTGAAATAGGCAAAGAGTCTGCTCTTGAAAACTATGAAGAGATTAAAGCAGCCCTGCAAGGTGCTGATATAGTGTTTATCTCGGCAGGTCTTGGAGGCGGAACAGGTACTGGTGCAGCTCCTGTTGTTGCTAAAATTGCAAAAGAGGTTGACGCGCTTACAATCTCTATCGTTACAAAACCGTTTGGATTTGAAGCACCAAAGAGATTAAAACTTGCAAAAGCAGGACTTGAAGAGCTCAAAAAAGAGAGTGACTCTATTGTTGTTATTCCTAACGACAAACTTCTCTCTATAATTGACAGAAAACTTGGAATCAAAGATAGTTTTAAGATTGTTGACAGTGTTTTGGCTCAAGCTGTTAGCGGAACAGCAGGCGTTATCTTATCAAACGGCGACAATGACATCAACCTTGACTTTGCAGACTTAAGAACGGTTATGAGCCATAAAGGTATGGCGCTTATGGGTGTAGGCGAGCATGAGGGTGAAAATGCAGCTTATGAAGCTATAAAAGCGGCAATAGAATCTCCTCTTCTTGACAATGTGTCTATAAACGGTGCAATGGGTGTTCTTGTACACTTCAACATGCATCCAAACTTTCCTATGATAGAGATATCAGATGCTATGGAAGTTGTTCAAGAGAGCGCGCATGAAGATGCTGACGTAATTTTTGGTACATCAACTGATGAGTCTCTTCCTGAAAATTATGTAAAAATAACGATAATCGCGACAGGTTTTGAAAAAGATCTGAGTGCAAGCTCAAACAACGAAAACTTTATCAGCGAAGTTCCGTCTCCTATTAAAATTTTACGTCCAAGACTTGTTGTAGGCGGTGATTTAGATGGCAGTCACTTAGACATTCCCTCATATATGAGACAGCAACAAGATTAAAATTTTTTGATTTCTTTGCAACATTTAAACAGTTAAATGTTGCTGTTGTGTATTATTTTTTACAAAAAAAGAGAAAAAATGAAATTTTTATTTATGATACTGTTTATAATATTTTCTGCTTTTGCCTCAGACATGCAGCTACAAAAGAGCTATCAAATTGTTTTAATACTCTACCATGAATAAAACCGCCTCCACTAGGGAAGTCATCTCCTCTTTAGATTTTTTTTCATCTCTCAATAAGAATCAGATGGAACTTTTGTCATCTATTTCAGTTATACACAACTACTCTAAAGAGTATGTTATATATTATGAAAAAAAACAAAACAACTCTCTTTTGTATCTTTTAAAAGGTTTGGCAAAAGCATATAAAATAGACAAATACAATAATGAAATATTTTTATACTATATATATGAAAACTCCCTAGTAACCGAAATATCAAACATAAAACAAGATACTCTCAACTCCTTTGCAAATGTAGCACTTCTTAAAGATTCTAAAATACTTCAAATAGATTACAAAAAGTTTAAAGAGGAATTTTTAGACAAAGGCTTTCTTTGTTCTGAGTTTATCAATGAAATTATTTTAAAATCTCAGCAATTGCAATCACTCATTAACAGAGAGTTTATCTTTAACTCTACTGCAAAAGTGGTTATGATGCTACATGACAATTTAGATATATTTAACAATTTAAAAAGAACAGAGATATCGCTTATTCTTCATATTCAGCCTGAAACTCTCTCAAGGGTTTTAAACAGACTCAAAAGAGATAAAATCATAGATTCTCAAAATGGAAAAATTATGATTTTAGACAAAGAAGCTCTTGTCTCTATTTACGAGGAGTAAAATATGAAAAAAATAAAAATTGTCGGTGCCCTTATCTTTACTCTTTCAATTACGCTTGCAGCTATTTTTAGCTACACGTCAAAAAATATTTCAAAACATAATGATTTTATAAACACAATGAATGAACAAAAAGATTTTACCCAAGAAGTATCTAAAAATATTTTCTATATCTATAAAAATCCAACTAGTTCCACACAAACACTAGACGACTCTATAAAAAAATTTTTAGCTGCCACGAATAACAAAAATAACAAAAATAACAAAAATAACAAAAATAACAAAAATAACAAAAATGAAAAAAATGAACACATTACAAAACTTTGGAACGATTTTTATCTTAATGTGCAAAATTTCAGAGATCAATTCAAAAACAGATCCATCTACTCAACTATTTTATTTGAAAAAAGTGTGAAAGAGATTTATAACACTAATTTAAAACTTATTTCGGAGTTTAACAATATCATTCAAAAAGAAAAAGAAAGTTTTGAAAAAAAACAACAGTTTTTTAAATATATTCAATATTTATTTTTTATTTTTCTAGTACTTCTTCTTCTGTATTTATTTACTGAGTTAAAAATAGTTATTGCCTTTATACAAAAATTTCTATCTGCCTCAAAAGAGATTATTTCAAATACGTCAATCAAAGAACTAAAACCTATTGAAATAGAGAATGCCGGCACAGATATAGCAGAGGCAAAAGACAACTTTAATTCACTTGTAAAGAAAATAAACAGCTCAATAGAATATTCTGGAAACTCTATAGAATATGTATATAAATCACTGGAGATTACAGAGGGGCATATAGAAGATTTGGTAGAGCTAATATATGCTATGAACGAAAAAACAAGAGATAAAGAGTTGAGAAAAAAGGAGGATGCCGTCATACAATCTCTTGAAGAGCTAAGTTCAGCAGCTATAAAGTTAAAAAATTTAAAAAATGATTTAGACGCTCTCATTTTATATTCTAAACTTAAAAATTAAAATTAATCCAATAATTTGACCATAGTCAAATTTTTACCCCTCCAATTAAACTACCATTTTGTTATCTATTGAATTTAAGGAGAATATCATGAAAAGACATTTTACTAAGTTTTCTTCAGTCATGCTAAGCGCTTCGTTAGCGGCGACTGCCTTGGTCGCTAACGGCGGTGATCTTGCGGACGTTATGAAGAAAAGAGGGTTAAGCGAGGCTGATGTGGTTCGTGCCGCAAAAACTTACAACCCTTCAGGTGTAAAAGATGAATTTGTTGTTTTTAGTTCAGCAGGTCAAGCCGGACAGGTAATAGTATACGGTGTTCCATCTATGAGAATTTTAAAATATATAGGGGTTTTTACTCCTGAGCCTTGGCAAGGATATGGATTTGACGAAGAGTCTAAAAAGGTTTTAAGACAAGGAAATATCAGAGGAAGAGAGATAAACTGGGGAGATACGCACCACCCGGCGTTATCAGAAAAAGATGGAAAATATGACGGTAAATGGCTTGCTATCAACGACAAAGCAAATCCTCGTATCGCTATTATCGACTTAGCAGACTTTGAAACAAAACAAATTGTTGTTAACCCTGTATTTAAATCTGCTCACGGCGGGGCTTTCTTTACCCAAAACAGTGAATATATCATAGAAGCATGCCAATATGCAGCTCCATATGATAACAACTACCACCCAATCGAATCTTACAAAGAAGCATACCGCGGTGGTGTGACAATGTGGAAATTTGATCACAAAAAAGGAAAGATTCAAGAGAAAGAGTCTTTTACTATTGAGATGCCTCCATATATGCAAGATTTGAGCGACTCTGGAAAAGGCGTTTCTGATGGATGGGGATTTACAAACTCTGTAAATACCGAGATGTACACAGGCGGAATCGAAGTCGGTATGCCGCCAAATGAAGCAGGTATGAGTAGAAACGATACCGACTTCTTACATGTATATAACTGGAGAAAACTTGGAGAACTTGCAAAAGATCCAAAAAATGTAAAAATCATTAATGATCACAAAGTTATTCCTATGGATATTGCAGTTAAAAACAATGCACTGTTCTTAATTCCTGAACCAAAATCTCCGCATGGTGTTGACGTATCTCCTGATGGTGAATACATCACTGTTTGTGGTAAGCTAGATACACACGCTTCTGTTTACAAGTGGAGCAAAATCAAAAAACTTATCGACAGCAAAGAGTATGCAGGGAAAGACCCATACGGTATTCCTATCTTAGATATGAAAAAATCTCTACATGGTCAAGCAGAACTAGGTCTTGGACCATTACATAATCAATACTCAAACGTTGATGGTGAAATTTATACTTCACTTTACGTTGATAGTCAAATTGTAAAATGGAACTACAAAACTCTTAAAGTTATAGATAAAGAAAATGTTCACTATAACGTTGGACACTTATGTGGAATGGAAGGTAAATCTGCCGATCCTCAAGGAAAATATATTATTTCGTTAAACAAACTTGCGATTGATAGATTCCAAAATGTTGGACCTTTACACCCTCAAAACCACCAGCTTATCGATATAAGCGGTAAAACGATGGATCTTCTTGTTGACATGCCTTTGCCACTCGGCGAGCCGCATCAAGCAGTTGCTATCAGAGCTGAAAAACTTCACGGACACGTAAGATATCCGATGGGTACAAACTCAAGAATGGATAAAATCCATGAAGGTAAAACACTTGCAGGTCAAGAGAGAATTGAGAGAGACGGAAACAAAGTTAAAGTTTACGCAACTATGGTTCGTTCACACATCAATCCTGAGAGAATCACTGTAAATAAAGGTGATGAAGTAACATTCTATGTTACAAACCTTGAGCGTGCCCAAGATGAGGCGCACGGTTTTACGGTTGACCATTTCAATGTTCACGCATCACTTGAACCTGGTAAAACATCAAGTATTAAATTTACTGCTGATATCGAAGGTGTATTCCCTTACTACTGTACTGAATTTTGTTCTGCACTTCACTTAGAGATGATGGGTTACCTAATGGTAAAAGACCCGAACAAAAAGTACGAAAGTGCACAAAAAATGAAAATGCAAACAATGACTCCTGCACAGCTAAAAGCTGAGTATGACAAAACTGTTGCAACGAATGCTGCAACTGACGCTGTTATCCAGTCAGTCGTGAAGTTCTTAAAAGACAATAACTTTGACAAACATAAAGTTGTTGCAGATCTTGTAACAGATGCGCTTGATCAATACGGTCAAATTCCTGCACAGAAAAAACTGGCTGATGAAGCTCTCAAGGTCGGTGATTTAGAAAAGGCTATTCTTTTTGAAAATATGATTTGGCAGCTTATGGTTAAAACTGCCGATGTTGGTATTAGAGCAAAAGATTCACTTGTTAGAATCATCGCTACAAAACAGTCAGCTGCAGCAGCAGCCGGTGAAAAAGCATTTGGTGAAGGCGGATGTGGCGGTTGTCACGTTATCGGCAAAGTTTCTTCAGGTCCGGACTTAACGGGTGTACTTGAGAGACATGGCGAAGATGGTCAAAAATGGGTGAAAGATTTTATTATGAATCCTGAACACATGTATAACGACCCATATATTAAAGGCATGATTGATTACTTTAACCTTAAAATGCCCAATCAACACATGAGTGAAAAAGAAGCTAAAGATATCATTGAATATCTTAAATGGGCAGATGAGAACGCAAATCTTTTTTAAGACATATTTTTAAAAACAGTTTAAAAAAGGGGGAGAGGAATTTTTTTCTTCTCCCTTTTTGCATTTATACCAACTCTTCATTATTTAAGCTTATAAGAATAATATTACAATATAATATATATTTTAAAACAAGATTTGAGGATTATTCTTAATCTTCAAGCTTTATTTTTTATATACAAAGGACTTTCATAATGAATAAAAGTTTGACAAAAGCGAGAGTATTCGCAGCTTTAGCTTTATTGATTTTAACGCTCTCTTTTACATTTCCAATGATTACGTTTCACGGTGTGCTAAATAAAGTTGAAAAAGAAAAAAGCAATGAAATTTCATCTCTAAGCAAAATAGTTTGGAATTTTTACAATCAGGGGCGGTACAAAAGCGTAAGCACGCCCGAAGAGGCACACAATGACTTAGAGAAAATGATATCCTCTACAGCGGAAATCGGTCCTTCATCAATACCTATTTGGGCGGTTTCTCTTGAAGCGCCAAACTATCCTAAAGAAGCTTTTCCGGAGGGTATCCCCGTATTTTTTCATTTTGACGGTTACAGCGGAGAAGTTCATGAAATGAATACCATCAACCACTATGTCGGAATGGATCCTATGTGGGTCGGCGGAACTATCGAGAGAGAAATAGGCATCTATGCTCTTTTAGTTTTATCCCTCGGAATTGTATATTTTATGATTTATAACTCTAGAATTTTAACTTATTTTATGCTAATTCCGGCATCCCTTCCATTTTTGTTTATTATTGATTACTCATTTTGGCTATATTGGTTTGGGCATAATCTTCATGATTGGGGAATGTTTAAAATCAAACCTTTTATGCCTACTGTTTTTGGAGACGGGAAAATTGCACAATTTGTAACGCACTCTTATCCTACAATCGGTTTTTATCTAATTATAGTTATCGGTCTGCTGAGCTTACTTGCATTTTTTGCAAAACAAAAAGCTCTTAAAGAGATAAATAACTAACATGTTTAAGCTTTTTTTTGCTTTATTTACTATATTTTTGCCATTATTAAGCGCAAATGTATTGCAAAAAGCAATTGATGATGCTCCTATAGGCTCTATATTAAAACTTCCACAGGGGGTTTACAAGGGCAGCATCGTCATAAATAAACCTTTGACAATCATAGGAAAAGAAGATGGTGTAGTCATTGACGGTGAAGGTAACGGAACTGTTATAACTATTAAAAGCTCTTTTGTAACACTTAAGAATTTAAGAATTACGGGAAGCGGAGATAGACATGAAAAAATTGATGCTGCTATCGCTATATCTGAAGCAAAACAGTGTGAAGTCAGCAACTGCATCATTGATGATTGTCTTTTTGGGATTGATATGGAGATGGTTAGCAACTCTATCGTATCAGAAAACACCATAACATCAAAAAACTTTGATTTAGGCTTAAAAGGAGACGGTTTAAGACTCTGGTATAGTCATGACAATATCATAAGAAAAAATTCACTTATTCATTCTCGTGATATGGTTGTTTGGTATAGTCACGGAAATACGATTGAAGAAAATATTGGCGAGTATTGCAGATATTCACTTCACTTTATGTATGCAGGCAAAAATTATGTGAAAAATAATGGCTATAAATATAACTCGGTAGGGATATTTTTTATGTACTCCAAAGATACTGTTGCAACAGGAAATTTTATAAAAAGTTCTCTAGGAGCTACAGGAATGGGTATAGGCTTAAAAGAAGTTACTAATTTTACCATAAAGGACAATACCGTTATTTATTGTGCTCAAGGAATGTATATTGACCGATCCCCATTTGAACCGGATACAAATAACTGGATAGAGAACAATAAAATATTGTACAACTCAGAGGGAATCCATTTTCACTCTTTAAGTGAAGACAACATTATTAAAAATAACGTAGTAATGGGAAATATTGAAGATGTTGTAAATGATGGCAAATCAAGCAAAACTTACAATAATGATATCAGTGAAAATTATTGGGATAACTACGAGGGCTTTGATAAAAATAGTGATAACATAGGCGACACACCTCACAAAGTGTATCAGTATGCAGACCAACTCTGGGTTTACAATCCAGATGTAAAATTTTTTTACGGCTCGCCAGTTATCTCTTTGCTCAATTTTTTAGCAAAGTTAGCACCATTTACAAAGCCACTTTTTTTGTTTGAAGACAAAAAGCCTATAGTTAAGATAGAAGGATAAATTTTGGAAAAAGTTAAGACAGATAAAAGAGAATTTATAAAATACTCCACACTTGGAGTATTAGGACTTGTTTTAGGCGGGGGTATGGTATTTAGCCCTTATATATTAAAAGCAGAAAACAGATTGAGACCACCCGGAGCCGTAGATGAAAAAAAGTTTCTAGCACTATGCATAAAATGCGGTCAATGTCTTCAAGTATGTCCTTATCACTCTATAAAACTTGCCGATTTCATTAACGGGCATGGTGTGGGAACACCATATATTGACGCAAATGAGAGAGGTTGCTATGCTTGTAGCGCTGTGCCTTGCGTACTTGCATGTCCGAGCGGAGCGCTTGATCATCACTGTGAAAAACCCGAAGATATCAAAATGGGAATTGCAGTATTGGAGTTTCCGGATACTTGTATTGCTATGACAAATACTCCTATACCAAAGGGGTACAATGAACAAATGCACAAATTTACAAATAGTGTTGTAAATATTCACGAACTTGAAGTAGAACTTCTTGGAAAATTTGATTCTTTTGAAGGCAAACAGTGTACTCTATGCGCCGACATGTGCCCTATTCCAAATCCCTTAAGTGCCATAGCCATGGTAAGTGATGGCGGCGGCGGAAATAGACCTGAAATTTACGATGGATGCATAGGATGTGGCGTATGTCAAGAAGTTTGTCCGACAACAATTCCATCAATTGTAATCAAGCCAAGAGTGACTTATGAAGAGTACTACTTAAACAAAAAATAGGGCTATAAAATGAAAAAATTTATCTTAAAGTCAAAATTCAAACATTTATTCTGTATCAGTGGGATTGTGTTTGTTGCCCTTTTTACAGGTTGCAGCCAAGAGAGCGATAAAAAAGAAAAGGCTAAAGTAGAATCAACGAGCAATTTGCAAAATATTGAAGTTATAGAAAACAAAAATGCTCTAGAGATTAAAGTAGCAGAGAAGCAGCATGATACAAATCAGAGTAAATCATACTATTACGACTATAACATAAAAAGTGGGTATGATTTAAATGCAATGCCTGCCAATGAAGATGCATCTGTGAGAGCAAAACCAAGAACTGTTCTAGACGCAAATATTTATATTAGAAGCCCTTATGAAGATGTAGAAGTTTCAATGCTTGTAAAACGATTAAGCAAAGAGTTTATAGTTAAATGCTCTGCTTGTCACAACGACTATGCAAACGGCGTGATAGGTCCTTCGCTTCTTGGAAAAAACTCTGAGTATATTTTTAATAAAATTGCAGAGTTTAAAAAAGATTCATCTAAAAATGTATTGATGAACGGTCTTATCAGCCAGATGGATGATGAAGAGATAAGAAGACTCTCTGATGAAATATACGAATTTAACAAGATGATAAATGAGATGAGGAGATGAGCATGAAAAATACGATAGCGGCAATAGCAACAATCTTGGTTTTAGGTCTGATGGCATGGACATTCTCAAAAGGGGGAGCTTACCATGGCGGCGAACATGCCAAAGGCATAGGAAGCTTTGCGGATGCAACTACTACAACTCAAGCGGCACCGGCAGAAAAAAGTGATGAAGAAAAAGAGACGGATCAATTAAGGGCACTCAAAGAAAAAGCCGGAAATATAGGAGCCATAAAAGTAAGCATGGAGTACAAAAGCAAATGTGCTGCATGTCATGGAGCAAACGGTTCGGGAGAGCAAGACGGTAGAAAACTTATGGGACCAAAACTTTATGGACAAAGTGCTGATAAGATATACAAAGATTTAGCTGATTTTAAAGCTAACAGAAAAGAGAACGTGATTATGAGAGGATTGCTCATTAACACCAGCGAAGAGGAACTAAGAAGGTTTGCAGATGAAATCGGAGAATTTCCCTCACGCGCAGCTGAGACTAATCAATAATGCTTATCAATCAGCCGTAAAAAAATGGAGCTTTAAATGGATAAATATAATAATAGAGAGACACTTAAACACTCTTCGTTTTGGTCAACATTTTTTGATAAAACAAAAGATGGTAAAAAAAAGTTTAGCTACAGAATGAAGAGATGGATTTTAATAATTTCCATTCACCTGTTCTTTTTTCTATCTTTTCATGTCGATATTCAGATGCTGGAGGGAACGCTGAGCGGTTCAAGGTTTTTAGGTTTTCATCTTATAGATATTTTTACTACGATAGAAGTTTTTCTAGCTACCTTCGAGCTGCCTATAAATATGATAATAGGAACAGCTACAATTTCTGTTTTTTATCTTCTTGTTGGCGGAAGAAGCTACTGCGCATGGGTTTGTCCATATGGCATACTAAGCGAAATCGGCGAAAAATGGCATGACACTCTTGTAAGCAAAAAGATTATCAAAGAGAGAAAGTTTGATCACAGAGTCAGACATGTTTTTTGGATTATATTTTTAACCCTCTCTTTTGTTAGCGGTTATTTGGTGTTTGAGACATTTAATGTTGTAGGAATTTTAAGCCGCACTATTGCGTATGGATGGAGTTTGGCACTTCTATGGGTTGTAGTGGTTTTAGCATTTGAGGTTTTTTATTCTCGCAGAGCTTGGTGTACCTACATCTGCCCTATCGGTACCACATACGGTTATCTTGGGAAAATCTCGGCACTTAGAGTTGAGTGGAATGACAACTGCGACCACTGCATGGTTTGCCATGATGTATGTTTTGAAAATCAGGTTTTAGAGATTACAAAAGCAAAATATGACAAACAAAGAGAAGAAAATGGTATAACAAGAGAGTATATCACAGGTGCGGACTGCACACTTTGCGGAAGATGTATTGATGTTTGTCATGCAGATGCGCTAAACTTTGATTTTAGACTTAAAAGCTTGGTATAAAAAATGATAACTATTTCAAACCTTACAAAAAAATTCGGCGAGCATATATCTCTTGATAGTGTGAGTTGCGAGTTCAATAAAAATGACTCCATAGCGCTCATGGGCGCTAACGGTGCTGGGAAAACAACCCTTATCCGCGCAATTCTCGGATACTACCATCCCGATTCGGGAAAAGTTCTTATAGATGGTTTTTGCCCCATTAAAGAGAGGGTAAGAGTGCTACAAAATATCAGTTTTGTACCGCAGCTTCCACCTCCCATAAAATTAAATATTCAAGAGCTCATGCAGTATGTTTGCATGAGTACCGATATAAACAAAGAGCTCATTGAACACTACTCAAATGAAATGAAGCTTGACATCAAAGCAAATCTTCATAAGTCATTCTTTAAACTAAGCGGCGGTATGAAGCAAAAACTGCTTATTGCAATCAGTTTGGCCAAAAAAAGCAGCATCATTATATATGACGAGCCGACTGCAAATCTAGATCCAAAGGCGAGAGACGATTTCTATAGACTATTGCAAGAAAATGAAGATGAAAAAATTCTTCTTTTTGTTACTCACAGGGTAGAAGAGGTTCAGGGATTGGTAAACAGACAGATATATATGGACATGGGGAAAGTAATTGCAGATGAGAGACTATAAATCTTTATTTTTTATCTTAAATTTTCTGTTTCTTTTGTTTATATCAGGCTGCGATTCATCAAGTGCCTTCTCATCTGAAGATAGCAGTGACAAGCATAAAGAAATTTGTCCAAAATGCAACATGGAACTTCCTGCATCAAATATTTACACGGCAAGGCTTCATGCACAAAACAAAAACTACGGTTTTGATGATATTGGATGTTTAGTTCTTTGGAGCCAAGAAAAAAGCATAGACATGTACAAAGCAGAGGTTTTTGCAAATGATACGCACAGATATATAAAAGCGTCAAAAGCCTATTTTGTCTTTAACGAAAAGACACCTATGAGCTATGGATTTGCCGCTTACGAACTACAAAAAGAGAACTCGATAAAGATTGATGAAGTTAAACTTAGGATGCTAAGAGGCGAACATATGGGAAATCCAAAGATTAGAAAACAGATACTCGGATACTAAAGGATTAGTTTGAAAAATTTATATTTAATCGCATATCTAGATCTCAAAGAGTCCATACGCGCCAAATGGTTTTTGGTTTATTCACTTGTATTTGGAGGGTTAATTGCCCTTTTTTTTATAGCAGGAGTGACGGAATCTCAGGTCATGGGATTTAGCGGACTCAGCAGACTTCTGCTTATGTATATCCAAATCACGATAGTTATTCTTCCTATATTTATACTCATAACCACCGTTCGCTCCATCTCTGGTGACAGAGACAACCATATCCTTGAGTATATGCTCTCGTTTCCTATTTCGCTAAAACAGTACTACTGGGGCAAAATCATCGGAAGGTTTATCACGGTATATCTTCCTGTTCTTTTTGCCATGATTATTGCTATTGTTTTTGGTTTTATAAAAGGTGCGGCAATTCCATGGAGTATCTTCTTTTTATATACGGGGTTGCTCTTCTCGCTCTCAAGCGCTTTTTTGGGGATAGCGTTTTTCATCTCTTCGTTTGTGAAATCATCTGAAGTTGCTCTTGGAATCTCGTTCTTTGTTTGGATATTTCTACTCGCTTTTATAGATATAGCACTTATCTCGCTTATGATGCAGCAAAGATTAAATGAAGAACTAATCATATTTATCGCTATGATTAATCCGATGGAACTCTTCAGGGTAGCCGCTATATCTCTTTTTGATCCAGAACTTACCGTTATGGGACCTGTTGCCTTTTACATACTTGACCTTATTAATCAGAGCGTGTTTGTTCTTTTGTCCATCGGCTATCCTCTTCTCTTGGGACTAGCTTTTGCTTACGGAGGTTTTAAAATATTTGAAAAAAAAGATTTAGTTTAAAAGGAGTTTTTATGTACAAAAAAATATTCGCGTCACTGGTAATTGCTTTGTCTCTCTTGTCTATTTCAAGCTTGAGCGCAAACGACTCTTACAAGATGGATTTTGATAAAGAAAGCACATGTGTTGTAAGAAAAATAAAAGTATATGAAGAACCAAAATGGGCTTCTAAAATAGAGCTTACAAATGGCAAAAAACTTTTCTTTTCATCCCCTAAATCAATGATGGAATTTTATCTACAACCCGGCAGATGGTTTGATATCGGCGTGAAAAGAGAGGAGGATTTTAAAGAAATCTTAGTTACCGATTTTGACACACGCAAGCCCATAAATGCAAAAGGCGCTTTTTTTGTCTACGGCAGCAATATAATCTCACCTGCGGGCGACGATTTGGTACCGTTTGCTTCATACGAAGCAGCTAATAATTTTGCTTCTAAACACAACGGTAAAAGGGTATTTACTTTCAACCAAATATCAGATGCTCTCATCAGACTGCTCAATGGAAGGCTCTAATAGGGTGCACATTAACACTCTATTAACAAAAAATTAACATCTAATTCATACTAAGCACATATACTTATAACAATAAATTTCTTGAAAAAGAGATTTAACATTAAGCCTGAAACAGGTAAAAATAAAGGATGTGTTATGAAAAAAATTCTAATTATGTGTCTACTAAGCTTGTCTCTATGGGCTGCTGAGACTAACGTTTACAAGGTGAGCTACAATGCTCCTGTTGATAAAGTTCTAAAGAACATGCTTGCTCAGTTTGAAAGAGAGATGCTTGTAGTTGTTTGGCAGCTTGATATTTTGGAAGAGTTCAGAAAAAAGGGCTTAGATAAGAAATTTGGCGCTGAGTTTAATAAAGCAGGCTTAAGTGAGGTTAGAACACTTGTTGCATGTAACGGTAAATTCGGTAACGACATTATCAATGCTGACTCAGACATGATGGCTTACTGCCCGGTTCGTATAACGCTTACTGAAAAAGACGGCGTTACAACGGTTCTATATGTTCGCCCTACTTCGGCTCCAAAAGACTCCAAAGCGTACCAGTCCCTTGTAAAACTAGAAAAAAAGGTTACTAAAGCTATTGAAACTTCAATGGAAATGGAATAACCAAACTGCAACACTCAAGCTCTCACATATGCAAGAGCTTGAGACCTCTTAAGCATCCAAAACCACATAAAAATATCTCACTTAATTATCTTCAGTTAGTATACTTGAATCTAAACTATAAAAGAAGTTACGCAGTAAATAGGCTCTTGAGAAGAGAGCCTATAATTTAAAAAACAGGAGAATTTGTTCCCGAGCTATTTAGCTCGGCAACCTTGTAGGAGAAAATTAAGAGTTAGAAATTGTATGCTACAACAGCACGGTAGTGATTTTGTCTTCTTTCTGTAATTCCTACAGCTAAATCACCGTTGTATTCACTTACACGTCTTGCATTAAACACTCTAAAGAACCAGTTTTTATTTGGCTTATAGTTAAACGCGATATCTACTTCGTAAGCATCATCAGTAGCTACTGCAGCACCATTATAGCTTACCGTATCAGACTGACCATACTCAGCATAATCAACCATAAATCTTAAACCCTTCATAATTATATAGTGACCGCCGATTTTATAAGCATCTACATCATCTCTATATGCATTACGAGAGAAGATTGTGCTAGTGTATGCAGGATCAGCTCCCCAAGCATTGAAATAGCCTTTTTCTGTAGCAGCAGTATCTTCATCGCCTGATTTGTTGCATGCAGCATAAACACCCCACTTTTTGCCCTCTAACGCTATTTTTGCACCAAGCATGTTGAAATCTTTTTCACCAGCAAGTGCATCACCCGTATCTTTTTGCATTAAATACTGGGCATTTAGTTTTACCGCCATACCTTCAGTAACCGGAATCTTATATCCCAACTCTGCGTAGTAATCATTTGCGATTTCATCTGAGTGATAAACCCATACGTCAGCTTTCAGATTTTTTACGCCCGTATATGTAGCACCTACAACTGTACGTCCGTTTGTATCCTCATAACCGGCAATTTCACCCATATTGTAAAACTTAGCCTGCTCATAAACAGTACCGCCGTTTACAAGAAACTTTACAGCAGCTCCACCAGTTGTTGTTGCTTCGCCGATTAGTCCATAATCAGCCGCTGCACGAGAACCCATTGACATCTCTGTAATATGTCCTGCAGTTAAGCGAAGACCATCTATTACGTTTGTACCAAGCATATATGCCTCATAGAAGTTTGGCATAAGAGAAACTTGAATCTTTGTCAGTGGCGTGTCAAGCTCTTGACGACCAAATTTTGCATCTATATACTCATTTTTGTATGACACATACAACTCGCCCATAAGACTTTTTGAATCACCTTCGGTATCAACAACCAAACCGCCTGCTGCTTTACCGCCATCATCCGGTGTCCAGTCAGTCAAACCTGCATCACCGTTTGCATACATTCCAACGCCTACTTTAAGACCATCAAACATAGCATCCGGAGTCTCATACTTTAACTTTACTAAATAACCGCTACCTTCGCTTGGAGCCCAACCGTTTTTTTCATCATCTATAACAGTAATGCCTTTTAGCATAAAGTCTAGCGTTCCGCCTCTATAACCATCGATTACAACATCTGCTGCCTGAAGCATTGCAGAACCTGCCAAAGCCGCTGCTAATGACAATTTTATAGCTTTTTTCATTTATAACCCTTTTTAGATTTTTAATGTAGTCTAAATGGCACTTAAAAGTGCTTCCACATAGACTTCATGAGCTAAAGTATAAGAAAACTATATAAATCCGATGTTAATTTTTTGTTAATGAATTGTTAACGGGTAAAATGTTTTAGAGATGTATAATAAAGTGGTTTAGTCCATTTTCATGCTTATATGAGAGTCTTAAACCGTGTTTGTCCAATATATAGTAAACAATATATAAGCCAAGACCGAAACTTTCCTGCATATTTACGTCACACTTTGTAAAAGGTTGTATATAATACTCAAGCGAATTTTCGATCTCATCGCCCTTAGAGCAAAAAGAGAGTTCGTCTTTATCCAAATCTACAAATACCGAGGCATCAGAAGAGTATTTTATGCCGTTGTCAAGAAGATTTTTAAAGACAATGCTCATAAACTCAAAATCAACCTCTACTTTATAGTTGTCAATATTGTGCTTTATACTTCCGGGTTCTAAAAATAGCAAATCAACGGCATTATCCAAGATATCCGCAAGATGATAGCTTTTCTTGTTTATCTGGCAATCACATGCAGTTACATTTTCAATCTGTACAAACTCACGAGTTAGAAGATTAAGCCGCATAAAAACATTAGTCAAAATCTCTTTTGTGCGCGAATCTTCAAGAAATTCAAGCGATAACTGCCCTTTTGTTATAGGTGTTTTTAGCTCGTGCGTTATATTTCTCAAAAAAATTGCCCTTGAGTTAATCATTCCTTTTATCTTGCCCACAGCTCTGTCAAACTCGTTTGAAACTTCAGCTATCTCATCTTTTCTATTCGATGCTAAATCCAAATCCATCTCACCCTCACCGAAACGGCGAATCTGAAGCTGAAGATGTTTTAGCGGATAAATGCTTATAGCAATAGAGAGAAAAAGAGCAAAAAGGACTAATACAAACGCTCCGTAAAGCAGCCACATGTAGTTTACGTTTATGGGCTCCGCTATTAAATCTTTTAGAAGTAGTGAGCCGGTATTCTCAGGCGTTATCATATACCTAAAATTATCTATCTCATAAAGATTAAAATTTTGCATACCGCATGAGATTGTGTCAAATTTTTCTTGACTAAGGATATTTTGATAGAGTTTTTTATCGCCAATTATCTCTATATTTTGATTTTTCAAGTTCTCTAAAAGCTGCTCTTTAGTATCTTTGCCTATGTGCCAAAGCATGACTGATTTTGCAACTTTGTGATAGTGTACTTTTAAGTTCTCCTTGACGGAGATAAACTCGTAATCATACATCATCTTAAAAAGTACGGTCATAGCAATAAATGCGATGAAAAAGAAGAGGCTAATTTTGAAAATTATGGAATTTTTATTCAACTCTTCATCCTGTAGCCTATGCCGCGGATGGATTCTATGTATTTGGGAGCACGAGGATTGTCACAAAGTTTAGAGCGAAGACGACTAACAATAACATCGATGCTTCTCTCATCACTCTCCCAGCTAAGCCCCTGAACACCGTCTAAAATAGCTCCTCTACTTAAAACCATTCCGCGCTGTTTTAAAAACAAAGAGAGTATGCCGTACTCCGCAACGGTCAACTCAAGCGGCGTTCCTTCATGATATATAATCATTTTTGACTTATCTATCTTAAAGTCAATATAGTTCTCCTCTTCGGACATGGATGAGGAGTTTTTTCTACGACGAAGCATGGCTTGTATTCTAGCGACAAGCTCTCTTGGGTCATAAGGCTTAGGCAGATAATCATCTGCACCCTTCTCAAGCCCCAAAACCTTATCACTTACCTCATCTCTTGCGGATGATATAATTATGGGTATATCAAAAGAGCCGGAAATTTTCTCACAAAGAAAGAGACCATCCATCTTTGGAAGCGTTAAATCTAAGATAATCAAATCAAAATCAGTTTTTCTAAGATGCTCAATAACCGTCGTAGGGTCGGAATTTACCTCAACGCTAATACCGCAGTTTGAAAGATAATTACTAAGTAGCTCGGCTAAAACTAAATCATCCTCAACCATTAAAATATGTATATCAGTTTTCATAAACTCCCTTACAATGTGCATATTTTAACATTGTTGCATTAAATCTAAGCTAATGTCTAAAAATCAAACTTCTCGCTTTTTAAAACTCTAAATTTACTAAACTCTTCGCTATTTTCCAGACCAAGCTTCTTTGTTCCATCTTTTGAGATTCTTTGCACCCCAAGGGTTAACGTAAGCTTATCTCCGCTTTGAAGAGCCTTATCAAACAAAACCTCTCTCTTCTCATATATAAGTGTATCTTTTAGGGTCTCATCTGCATCCCACGGCATAACTTCTACGCCATCTTTTGCCAAAATTCTCTCAAATACAAAAGGTTCTAAGTCGATTATTTTTCCGCCTCTGTTGATTTGTGCTTTCAATATGCCCTGTCTAAATGCCTGACCAAAAAGCGCATGATTTGACTTATTGCCTACTACAACGTTAAAATCTTTGCTGTTTTTTGTAACTTTAAACTCTATGTACTCTGCCATATTATTGCTCTTGTGATATATGCCGGCAATACCGTGATAAGCGTGAGTTTTCGTCTCATTAATAGTTACTTTTGTTCCAAGAACCTGCGGCATATGACATGTTACACAGCTGTTTTTGTCTTTTTCATCTATCTTGGCATCAAGCATCGTTATATCAAAACCATGTTCATTGTTTGTGTGCGAATGGCACCCCATGCAGACATTTCCGCTGTAGTAGTTTTCATTGTCATAATCAATCTTGTGATACGGCGAGCTCTTTGGCTCTTTTACAAGCCCAAGCCACGACTTTTCCATCTCGTACTCCGCTTTGCCCCTTTTGCCCTTCTCTGCCGTAAAATATTCACGCCTCTTCTGGGTCAATATATTTTCATTTGACTCATCACCCTCTTTAACATCTTTTATACTGTGGCAATAGGTACATGAGATTGGCTCTTCAATCTGCGTCTCGTTCTTAGTTAAAAGACCGCTATTTAACGCTTTTAAATCGCTCGGGGAGTGGCACTTTGCACATGTATACCCTTTTTCATCTTTTGGATGTTTCTCCCACATAGCTTTATGGATAAGATTGTTATAAACTGATGCATTGCGATGAGAAGATTCATAATACTCTTGATATATTATCGGATGGCATTTTTGACAAACTTTGCTCTCGTTTGCGTGAAGCTGACTTGCAGATAAGATTGCAAATATAAACAGGAAAACATGGTGCATATTCTCTCCAAAATTAAAATTTGCACATTTTAACTAAGCATATACGCTATGTTGTTGATATAGGTCAGTAATTGTCTATTTGACTTAAAAATATTGAATCAGAGCATCTTTATCTATATACTTTTTTTTGACATTTATTATGTCATGGTCTTTAAAAAATTTTAAAATTCTAGAGAGTGTCTCAGGAGAAACACCCAAAATTTCAGCTATCTCGATATTTTTCGTCTCAAAGAAATCGCCTGCATGATTGTAGATATATTTAGCAACTCTCTCTTTTGAGTCCAACACCAAGTTCGTAGATATTATGTTTTCAAGATTTTTAATCTTTCTTATCAGTGATGTCTGAATATTAAAGGCTAAATTTGGATTGGAGAAAATAACCTCTTTTAGTTTTTCAAAGTCAATCTTTAAAACTTCTACGTCACTGTACGCTTTTGCAGTTGCCGGATATGGCATACCTTCAAAGTTTGCGACCTCTCCTATAAGCTCATTATCGTGAAAATATTTTAAAACTATCTCTTTATGATTTGATGATGTTTTATAGAGTTTGATAACGCCCTTTACCAAGAGGTATAGATACTTAGGCTCATCTCCCTCATAAAATACGATATTGTCTTTTGATATTTTATGCTCAGTTGTAAAACACTCTATCTTTTTTATCGTATCCTCATCCACATTTTGGAAAAGAACTATATTTTTTAAATGTACTCTCATTTTATTCTTTTTAATACCTCATTATAAGTTATGACTTCTTCGCCCTCTTTTATGAACTCTTTTGATTTATAAGCACTAAATCCAAATGTCATAGGTGTTATATTATTAGTCGTGTAAAATGCCTCTCTCGCATTTATCCACTCCCCCGTGTGAGCATCCGTAATCCAAATAGCAACACTCTCTTTGTAGACAACACCTTCCTCCTTGAACCATAAAACCATACATCCAATGTCATCAAATTTATACACCCTTTTCGTATTAGGATCCCTAAGTTGCAATGTATTTTTTCTGTCACTTAAAACCATTACACACCTATCGCACATATCCCTATCCCAATGTATTTTTGCAGGACCATAACTATCCTCTCTCTCACAACCTAAAAACATAAGTAGCAGCAACGAAAATAGAATTATCCTGAATTTTAACATATACATCCCTATAGAAAAACACCATTTTTTATGTAGTACACAAACACATACATTAGCAATAATATAACATAAAGAGAATTAAATAAAAGCGAAATTTTGTAGTTTATATCAGAGTTGTTTATAAAACCTACAACAAAACCATAAAATGTTCCCGTAAAAAGCATACCATATATTAGGTAGCCTACATAGTAGTAATCCCTCTGTAAGAAGCAAAATGGACAGTTGTGCGAGGGAAGCTCATATATATATGTTCCAAAAAAGAGTATCAGCGCGACTATTGCCACAACAACAAAAAACATATTTGCAACAGCAAAAAGATATCTGTTTTTTAGATAATAAAACAATACAATCAAGAGATAATTTCCATAAAAAAGAGCCAAAAGCGAAGTTGTTGTTATGGAAAAAAGAGCAGAGATGCCAGAGTTTGCAGAGCTTGAGTAGATACTACCGCAGCAGCTTACCATCTTGTCTATCTCTATATTTGCAAACATAAAACCCTCTAAAACAATCTCGGTTATAAAGAGAAAAAAAGTGACGATAAATAGCCTAAACTTCGGCTTTGTGTAGGGCTGATTTTTATCTTTCATATCTTCTGCGTGAAGTTTTAGCCAAGAGGCAAAAAGATAGAGATTTATGATTTTTAAAACTATGAGATATGTTCCGTACTCTGTCGCATCAACAACGCCTGCCGCGCACATTGCTCCAGTTAGAACATTTGAAATTTTATCGAGCGTAAATATAAAAAACAAAAAGAGCGGAATTTTTACACCAAAGATATATTTTATAATAGTTGCCGCCAAAACACTCTGCTTCTCAAGCTGATACTGTGCGTTTGAGGTAGAGTTTATATCCCACTTTAGGTAAATTTTAACGCTTAAGAGAAATGCGATAATTGCAAAAATAGTAAATATTGCATTTAAGATTAATATGGCTAAAACTTCAGGTGTTAAAATCATCTAAAGCAAAACTCCATGATTTATCTCGAGCACTCTATCAACTATATCAAGGTCAAAAAAGAGAGGGTCATGTGTTGCTACTATTATGGTTTTGCCATCCCGCTTTAACTCTCTTAATATCTCTATAAAATGCAAAGAGAGCTTCTCATCAAGATTTGCCGTTGGCTCGTCAGCTAGGATAATTTTAGGGTTGTTTATATTTGCCCTTGCTATGGCAACTCTCTGCTGCTCTCCGCCTGAGAGATTTTTTACAAGCGCGGAAGCTTTGTGCGCTATATGAAACTTCTCTAAAACACTAAGAAGCTTATCCTCTACCTCTTTTACATGTAGATTTAGCGGTACTAGAGGCAAAATGATATTTTCACTCACACTTAGAGATGGAATAAGATTATATTTTTGAAATATCATGCCTATACTCTCACGTCTGTATGCCGATGCGAAACTATCAAAAAGTTTTGACACCCTCAGCTCATCTACGACAACCTCTCCACTCGTTGGCTTTGCAAGAGATGCAATGAGTGAGAGGATAGTGCTCTTTCCACTTCCGCTTGCTCCCCTTAAAACTACAAGCTCGCCCTCTTTTATAGTGAGATTTATATTTTTGAGTGCAGTTACGCTACTCTCTTTGCTCTCTTCATATATCTTTGTAATATTTTTTAGCTCAATCATCTCATTACCTCATCAGCATCCAGGGTAGCGCCTCTGTAAGATGGAATTATTGTAGCTGCTACGTAAATAGGCACGCTTAGAAAAAAGATAAGCGCCAATGTCTGCATGTCAAAAACAAAGGAGAGAGTGAACGATGTTTTTAACTGAGAATAGCCCGTAAATATGTTTTGAAGAAGCGGGGCTTTTAAGATATAGACAAAAAAGAGAGCCAAAACAACTCCTGACATGTAAGAAAAAAACGAGACTATAAAACTCTCATAAAACTTCTCTTTTAATACGTCACTCACACTCCAGCCGATTGCTTTGAGCACTCCTATCTCTCTTCTCTCCTCGCTACTCAGACCGCTTAATTTGTCATATATAATTATAAAAAAAGTAAAAAGCGAGACGACAAAGAGCGTTAAGAAAATCCCGCTCTTATAATCAAAAATATTTTGATAGCTGATTTTTATGTCATCTTTTGTAATTACCCTAACATCTGGATATAAAAGCTTGATTTTTGAAGCTACAGTTGCTATCTCATCCTCGTTTGCAACTTTGACGACTATATCGGTAGCCATATTTTCTGACATGTTAAAAATCTCTCTCGCATCATCTTTGCTCATAACGATAACGTCGTTTGATTCTAGTTCCGTATCGCCGCTAAACACCCCGCCGATATCTACTCTTTTGAGTGTTCCGTCTGGTTTTATAAAGTTAAAGTACTCTTTGTAGTAGTTTTTATCCATAACACTCTTGACACCCTCGCCAAGCATCATGGTAGGCCTGGAGAAATCAAGCTCTTTTGCAGCGTATGCAAAGCTCTTTTTGTACTGCTCTTCAAACTCGTCTATACCGACAAGTGTAAAGTTTACGCCCGCATTTTCAAAGTAGTAGTATCCCCAGACACGCGCAGATGCACTGCCAACACCCGTAATTTCTAAAATCTCATCAACAGCACTTGTCACAATGTCATAGTGGCGGCCGCCGCCAAGCTTTTGAACTATAATCTCCGGCAGTGCGTCAACCGTGCTTTGGAGCTCATATTTTATGGAGTTTGCAATAAAAAAAACGGATGTCAGCAAAAATATAAGAGCGCTTAAAACAAGAACCGTAAAAAGTGTTTTAAATTTTTGTCTAAGAAGAGAGCTTATGGCATATTCAAGAAGATAGATGTTGATTTTAGCGCGCATCAAAACTCTTTTTATTTATGATGCTTGAGTGCGAATAGACGTAGGTAGAGGGAAAATACTCTCTTAGGCTTCCGTCATCCTTATATATGGAAAAAAGATTGCTCATGCTTCTGTGTCTAACATAAGTTGCTTCTGTTGAGATTGCCAAATCGCTAAGCCCGACAAGTGAAACAAAAGCATTTTTTGATTCTAACATGTTAGAATCGATACTCTTTGCTCTCTGCAGATATATAACCTCTAGGCAAAAAACTCCTACAAGAGCCAAAAATGTAAAAAAGAGAACTGTACTTCTTCTACTCATCTAGCTTGTAGACCTCTTTTTCTTCTATATCTTCAAACCATACTATCTTTACACCCTTATGGTCCATATAAAAAGTTTTTGCCTCGCTCTCATTTACAAAAGGGATAAGCTCATCTCCCATCGGTCCATAAACATCACTCCCTATGACATAGTAAGCACTTCTGGCATCTATTGCCTTTTGCGAGTAGTAGTCGGTTACAAGCATCTTAGATATCCCCTCTTTATGCTCAAAATAGTACTTCATCATATCTTTTACACCATCAAACGAAAAGTGAGTATCCTGATAAAATATCTGCGCCGCCCATTTTGGATATTTATATACAAACATTCCACAAATTGGGCATTTTTCATCTTTGGTTACAGTAATAACATCGCCTATCTTTTTTAAATCACCAAATCTCTTAACTTCCCAAAGATACAATGAGAGAGCTTGAAGTTCGCCCTCTTTTAACTCCCCGCAGAACTTCTTCTCTTTTATAGCCGCTTTTAGTTCATTTATTTGCAGATACGCATTTATATCTATCTCTTTTTTGCATCTTTTATCAAATATTTTTTCACCCATAGGGTAAACTTGCTTTGTTTTTTTACTCTCAACCATTGTAATATCAGACTTCAGAGACTCCTGCGCCATATAAAGAGCGGTTTTAAAGTCAACTATCTCTCCTCCGTGTTCGATGTTAAAATCCTCAGCTGACTCTTTTGAAGCAAACGCAAGCTTGCTGACCTTTGACATTGTCCCTTTTATATCCGAGCCGACAACGTAAAAAGCGCTCTTTGCGGGTATAAGTTTTTGAGTGGCAGCGTCAACGACTTTTACATCACTCAGGTTTATATCATACTCCTGCATATCAACTGCCAAACATCTTATTGAGCAGTATTGTCTATTTTTATTATTGATTTTTGAGGTGTGAGAAGTTTTATAGTAAGATTCAATACTCATGCCGCAAACCGGACACCACTCTTTTTGCGGACCCTCTTGAACTAACACGGGTTTAATGGTTGCCGATTTTGTAAAACCGTTTGCACATAAACTTGAGATGCCAAACAAGAGAAATAAAGAGATAAGAATTTTTACTAACATGAAAGCCTCCGGATAATAATTTTTGTTATTTTATCCTAAACTATTTGTATGATTGATTAAGCGCTGCATTTGGGATTTGGCTATATTGAAGGAAAATGGCTTGACTTAAGCAACTAGCATAGTCAAACCAAGTACTTTATCACTTTTGTTTTTGTCATTCATAAGAATAAATTCTATCAGCAGCTAAAAAACTGCCAATAATGTCAACCCACTTACTATTACCTTTTTTAATACACTTTTCACACTAGCCCCTAAAAAGTTGTATTGAACAAAATGATAGTACATTTAACAACTATCAATCTTGATTGATATCAAGTATTAAAAGAAAAAGTTATATAAAAAGTATGTCTAGGAGAGTTTAAGAAGCATCAGTCTTCTTATAAAAAGAACAAGAAGAGCCGTTGCAAGAATTTTAAAATCAAGTTCGCTTGCGAAGTGAATGTTTCTAAACGTATCACTCTGCGTGGCTTCGGCACCCAAACCCTGCATAGATATTATTTTTGGTGAATAGACAGCGCTAAACATCAAAGCCGAAAACAGAGCAGTAGCAGAGCTGGCAAAGATTATCGCGTCTCTTTGCCCATTTTTATACATGACCATCTCATACGCGGCAATAAAAAAAGCTAAAAAATAGATCCAGTAGCTAAAGCGGCGAAATATTTCAGCCATTACTATTCCTGCGTTGTAGCTATCAAGTGCAGCACCGTTTAAAATATCTTGGGCATGAAAAATTACAGGAGCGGCAATCGCACCCAAAACAACAACCGCACCAAGCGTAGCGGCTAACGTGATTAGATACGCAAAATCTATAAAAATATTTCTTTTCAAAAATTACAACCCTAATGTAAAACCTCTATCAAAACCGCTAAAGTCCTTATAAAACTCTAGCTTTTTAAGTGGCTTCTTGATTAAATAGTTTTGTATTTTATCTTTTTGGTCATAACCTATCTCACAACTAAAAAAGTTAATCTTTCTGCTTAAGACTTCATCAAGAAGCTCTCTGATTATCTCATCTCCAACCTCTCCGCCAAAGAGCGCATTTTGCGGCTCGTAAGAGAGATTTGACTCAAGTTTAAAGTCATTTGCAATATATGGAGGATTAGAGACGAGATAGTCAACATGTTCTTTTACAGGCTCCAAAAGCGAGCCTAGTCTTAGCTCAATTCTATCTTGAAGTCCAAATTTTTTTATATTTATTTTTGCTATATCTAAAGCAGCTTGTGAGATATCAACCGCTATTATCTTAGCGTTTGGAAATGTTTTTGCAAGCATTATGGAGATGATTCCGCTCCCAACGCCAACCTCCGCAAAAGTTATCTTACTATTTTTATCTTTTACATTTTTTATAACTTCATCAATCAAAAACTCAGTTTCAGGACGCGGAATAAGCGCACCCTCTGCAATGAAGAACTCCTCGCTGTAAAAGCTCACCTTTTGGGTTATATACTCAAGCGGCTCGTTTTTTGCCCTGCGCGCCGCCCATTCAAAAAGCATCTGACAATTATCTACATGTTGATTTTGATTTGTCAAAAGCCAAAGCTCATCCACGCCCAAATGGTGCATCAGAAGAAGCTGCGCCTCTCTTGACGCCCTTTCTATGTGAGGATTTAGCGCCAAAGTTATCTCTTTTAAAATATCTTTTACTAGATATCTGCTTGACATGCAGCTCCCAAAGCACTTTTATCGATATCGCCTACATCAACGCCAAGCTCTTTCAATCTCTCTAAAACCGGAGGGTGAGTGTAGTGAAAAAAGATATAGAGCGGGTGTGAGAGCGGAAAACTTCTGTTCTCATTTACCAGCTTTTTAAGAGCATTTGCAAGCTCTATCGCTCCGCCTGCTCCGCCAAGCTCGCTTCCGGTTCTATCCGCCGCATATTCGTTTCGTCTGCTCACAACTCCCATGATAGGCATCATCAAAAAACCAAGCACTGGCATAAAAAGAAGCAGTAAAATTATTATGGCATATGGAGATTGGCTAACTCCTAGCTGGACATATATAGAGTCTGGCAGATTTCCAAAAATGAAGAACATCGCAAAAAGCATACCGCCCACCATTGCTATGTTTTTATATATGTCGCCGTGCGCAAAGTGTCCAAGTTCATGTCCTAAAACCGCCAAAAGCTCTTTTGCGGTAAGTTTTTCTATCAAAGTGTCAAAAAGAACAACTCTCTTTGCTTTTCCAAAACCGCCGAAATAGGCGTTAAGTCTTGCATCTCTTTTGCTTGCATCGCTGACAAATACTCCGGAGCTTACAAAGCCCGTTCTATCCATCAAATCTTTTATCTGCGCATCAAGCTTCTCATTTTGAAGCGGAGTGAGTTTGTCAAAAAACATCGCTCTAAAAGTCGGATATAACATGTTGATTAAAATCACCACCGCAAATATAAATATAAAACTCCAAAGCCACCACAGCTCAAAACTTGAGATTATCGCGTAGATGCCCCAGACAACAAGCGAACCGAAGATAATAGTCATCACAAATGAGATTAGCGTATCTTTTATCCACTGCGCCATGGTTGATTTGTTAAAACCGAACTTCTCATCCAAAACAAACTTTTCATAGTAGCCAAAAGGAAGGGAGATGATAGAGTTTATAACCAAAAAGCCCATAACAATAGCGATGTTTAAGAGCGCTTCATTTTCAAAATATAAGCTATTTTCTAAAAATTTAACGCCAAAACCTATCCAGAGAATAAAAACAATATAGTCTATAAACATACTTGCTATACTCATCTTCTCTTTTGCAACGCTATAATTTCCAGCTTTTATAAAATCATTTTCCGAGAGAAGAACCGCTTTGCCTCTTTTTGCCACATTTACATAGCCTATCTGCATAACGCTTGTGTAGATCGAGATAAGAACAAAAAGAGTATAGATGCCCATAATAATCATTAACATATAACTGCCTTAAAAAAATTTCGCAATTTTAACATTAGCGCACCTCCAAAAACCTTTAACGAATATTTAGATACAATTTTTAAAATTTAGCCGCTAAAGAGACTATATGAACAAATTGAAAAATAAAACAGTGACACTAGCACTTGGCGGGGGTTCAGTTTTGGGTGCTACACATGTCGGTGTGTTAAAAGCGCTAGAAGAGTCTAATGCTGAGATAAAAGCCATCAGCGGCACGAGTGCAGGCGGTATCGTTGCAACGCTTTATGCTTTTGGAAAAAGTGCAAAAGAGATAGAAAAAATCATTTTAAAGTTTGAGTGGAAAAATCTCTCATCTCTAACACTATCAAAATTCGGTCTTTTATCAAACGAAAAAATAGGGGAGATGATAAAGCATAATATCGGCGATAAAAATATAGAAGAAGCGCTTATCCCGCTCTGCATGATTGCAACCGATATTACAACAGGAGAAAAAGTTTTACTTAGCAAAGGAAATGTTGCCGAGGCAGTAATGGCTACAACTAGTGTTCCGGGGATTTTTGTGCCTGTTGAAATTGAGGGCAGGATTTTAGTTGACGGCGGTATTGTAGAAAACATCCCTCTTAGTTGCTTAAAAAGTTACCAAGTCGATTATAAAATAGGTGTTGATTTGGTCACTACGCAGTCTTACAGAAAACCAAGAAACGTTATTGAGATTCTCTACAACAGTTTTAATTTTTTGGTGAAAACAAATAAAAAAATCCAAACCAAAGAGGCAGACATCCTCATAAAACCTGACCTCTCCAAATTTAATGCCATAGATATGTCGCAGATGAAAGAGCTCATAAAAATAGGCTACGACGAGACGAGAAAGATTATCAAAAACCTATGATTTACTATTAATGTGATACAATATTTGCAAGACCAAAATAAGGAGTGTTGTTATGCAAATGTTGACTAAATATATAAGAGTATCTCTTATAGCAGTTGGTTTATTATCTATTGTTCCGGTTGTTGTTTCAGCGCAAAATGGCGGGCGGGATATGCCTAAATTTGAGAGTTTTGATTTAAATAGCGACGGTACTCTAACAGAGGACGAGTTAAATGAAGCAAGAGAGAAAAGAGTTCAAGAGCGTAAAGATGATGGCAGAATGTTAAGAAATGCCAAAGAGCATTATGAGTTTTCTAGAATGGACGCGAACGAGGATGGAGTGGTAAACAAACAGGAGTTTTTAGACCACCAAACTAGAAGAAGAAACTAATATAAATTTTTTACATGTCATTTTTTTTGACATGTAAAAAAACCTCTACAAAATATAATCAACAACCTTCGATTCCAGTGTTACGCTTTTTATAAGCTCTACTACTTTTAAATGCTCAGGATGGATAGCATAAGCTGCCAAGTCCTCTTTTGTCTGAAATGTAGAGTACAAAGAGAGGTCAAACGCTCTCTCGGAGTCCGTAAAATTAACACCGACCTCTATCAATTTCAACTCAGTGATAAGCTCTACCAAAGCATTTAGTCTCTTTGTAACCTCTTGTATATTTGAACTTTTATTCTCATCACGAAATTTAAATATTACAATATGGACAATCATATAAAACCTTTTACTATTTTTACGGAATTCTATCCAAAAAGGATAAAACTATGTTTTTTTAAAAACCCTTCCAAAAAAACTCTGCAATTATGGTTACTAAAAAAATGCCTGCAAAATTGAGAACTACCCCATACCTTACCATCTGCGCAACACTTACTGCTCCACTGCTCATGGCAATTGCATTTGGCGGAGTTGCTATTGGAAGCATAAAAGCATAACTTGAACAAACAGTTGCCACCATCATAAATAAAACAGCGTCAATCCCGCTCTGCTGCGCAACTGAATATATAATAGGAAGCATAACGGAGATCAAAGCCGTGTTTGATGTTATCCCCGTTGCAAAAGTAATGAGCGTCGCAATGCCCAAAATTATCAAAATGGGTGGAAGATGCATCATGGCTATAAGATAGGAAGCAAGCTCATCAGCAAGACCGCTGGCACTAAAGGCAGTTGCAATTGAGAAGCCCGCACCAAATAAAAGCATAATAGCAAACGGAATTTTTTCTTTATCGCTTGTCCAATCAAGTATACCAAAAGGAGGAGCGAAAAGCAAAAGTCCTGCACCAAGCAATATAATGTTTTCATTCAGTCCAAGTCCGCTCCAGTAAGGCTTTAACGGCGCATTAAAAAGAAGAAGCAAAACAACTCCGCCGATAAGCAAAAGAACTTTTTTCTGCTCAAAATTCAAGGCTTTTTTCTCACTCTTTAATAATATAGCAATATCTTTAACGCCGATACTTAGTAAAGAGGCAACGACAAAAAACATTATAAAAACGAGCGGAGCAGCTAAGAAAATCCACTCTAAAAAAGAGATAAGCTCCATATTTTTGTCTTGCATAAAACCAAGCAAAATAAGATTTGGCGGAGTTCCAATCGGAGTTAAAATTCCACCAACACTGGCACCATAAGCAATCGCGAGAACAAATCTCATCTTAAGCCTGATGTCATCCGCAATAAAAACAGCGATTGGCATTAACAAAAGTGTTGTTGTCGTGTTTGAAAGAAGTGAACTTAGCAACCCTGAAGTAATTGCAAGCGAGAAGATTATCCCCTTTGGAGTTGATGGAAAGACGGCAAACATCTTCTGGGTTATCCACTTGTGAAGCTCTGTTTTCTCAACTGCAATGGCAATCAAAAAACCTCCAAAAAACAGAAAAACTATCGGGTTTGAGTAGCTTTCGGTCGTCTGAGTTGTTGAGAGAATAGAAAAAGATGGAAACAAAACGATAGGAAGCAAAGAGACAACGCCAAGCGGCAACCCTTCGTTTGTCCAAAGAGTTACAAGAAATGCTATAAGCCCAAGAAGAGTGGCTTGTGTCACACTAAAAATAGAGATGGAGAGAGCAAAAACAATGGTGCCGATTAAAATAGCTGTAACTATTTTTTTAAACTGTTCTTTGTCTTTGCTCACTTACTTTCTCCTTGTGTTTTGTCTAACTGAGACTATGAATTGGTAGATTAGATAGGCTATGGTTATTTTAAACATCAAGAGCCCAAAAGCGATAGGATCTTTGCTTGTCATAATTGAAAACGGGTTTATTTTATCCGCGACTGTATCTAAGCTTATATATGACAAAAATAAAAACATCAAGGCGCTAATGATTAAAATTATTTTTAATAAAAGCCGTGGATTTTGATATATAAATAATGACAGTACAACTAAGTCTTTAAATTTTGTATTGTAAAAACTTGCTTTTTCTATATTAAGAAATTGTATTTTTACCTTTTTTTTAAAGGTAGATTCACTTAAATCTAAATTAGTAATTTTAAATCTTTCATCTTCGCTAGGTGCTATGTTTAGTAGAAAATTCTCTCTAAATTCACAATTTACAAATTTCACTTCTTCAATTTTTTTATGTTTATATAGATTATTAAACTTAAAGAGTATTTTTTCAAAAACAACTCCTTCGCAATTTATATTTTTAAATTCACAATTATAAAAAAGACACCCTATAGCCGTTATTTTATTTTCAGATACATTTAATATTTCGAACTTATCAAATATACAATTAAGATATTGTGTACCTTTGTTTGGGTTATGAAGCCATTGAATTTGAAAATAACAATTATCAAACTGAATTTTATTTAGATTATTTAAAATTTTGTGATATTCTCTCTGATTTTCAAAACTAAAATTTAATTTTTCTAATTTAGTAATTGCAGTAATTTTCTCACAAACATTTTGTAATTCATCAGGTTCCACAAATTTTATATTTTTTTTCATCTCAATACACCCCTTTCCTATGTCCAACACGAACAACTATGATAATAAGTTCTTCATCTATAACTTGAAAAGCAACTCGGTATTGGTTTATGCGAAGTCGAAATTTGCCTTTGTATTCGCCTTTGAGGGCTTTGATATTGTTTTTTAGGATGTCGGGATTTGTTACTAAGAGGAGGAGTTTTTCTTTGATAATTTTTTGAGCTACTGTGTCTAACTTGGCGAACTCTTTTTTTGCACTGCTTAAAAAGTTAAGTTCGTACATGTAGCTATAAACCTAGCTCTTTAAAAACTTCACTTGCGGGGATGAGTTTCTCTTTTTTATTTTCAAGATTTTTAAGTCTTTGGTCTGAGAGTTTTTCATCTATAGCGTCAAAATACATACTAAGTGCTTTCTCAACTATGTGAGATTTTTTCTCATCAAGCTCTTTAGATACACTGTTTAACTCATCAATAATAAAGTCAGAAACAGTAAACGTACTTCTAATCTTATGCATTATTTAATTCCTATTCATACAATTATATGAATAATTATACATAAAATTTAGCTTTCAAGCAACTTTTTTATTAATTTGCAAGAAAATTGCTCAAACTGACATGCGGGTTCAAGCCCTCAAGCATATTGTAAACTTCTCTTGCTATAGGAAGATACAACTCTTTTTCTTTGGCGATTTTATGTAGTGCATAAGTAGTTCCTATCCCCTCTGCGACCTCTCCAAGCTCTTTTACTATTTCTTCTTTGGACTTGCCTGCAGCTATGCCAAGCCCTACTCGGAAATTTCTGCTCATGGTCGATGATGCCGTCAAAAACAGGTCCCCCGCTCCGCTTAGCCCTACAAAGCTCTCCTCTTTTGCTCCGTAAACTTTGCCAAACCTCTGCATCTCCACAAGACCTCTTGATATTAGCGATGCGGCTGCATTCTTACCAAGATCCAATCCCTCGCATATGCCCGCCGCTATGGCTATAACATTTTTATATGCTCCTGCAACCTCTGCACCCACAACATCGGTAGAAGTGTATGTTTTTATAAATGATGGAAAAAATGAGGCAAACTTTTTGCTAAGCTCCTCATTTACAGAGTTTACGACAAGCGCTGTTGGAAGTGATTTCATAACCTCAGTCGCAAAAGATGGTCCCGAGAGAAAAGCGATATTATTATGAGGAACATACTCCTCATATATCTCATTTAAAAATTTTCCCGTTGTTGCTTCTATTCCTTTTGCAGCAACCAATATCTTTTGATTGTTGTACTTAAAATTCTCTCTTAGCCAAAAGGAGACCTGCTGAGCCGGAATTGCTACGACTAGATATTCAAGTTTTAAAATCTCATCCAAAGAGGCAAAGTTTTTCATATCCCTCGGCGTTCTTGAAGTTATGTAGACTTCACACTTTTCACTCAGTGCAAAAGCTAGAGCAGTTCCCCATTTACCTGCTCCTATTACTCCTACTTTAGTCACATCTGCTCCCTGTTATTTTCTCAAACTCTTTTATGTCAGTCTCATATCCAACGACTATAAAAACATCATCTTTATCGACTACATGATGCTTTATTTTAGACGAGTATATAAATTCGCTGCTCATATCTTTGTTGACAAGCGCTAAAACCATAACGCCATATTTTTTACTCCAGTCTATGTCAAAGATTTTTTTTCCGACATAACTGTTTTTCTCATCTATTTTAACTTGAGCTATTTTTAATGTACCGCTTTGAAATAAAATTTTATGGAAAACTTCCTTAATAATAGGTTTTTGCAACATTTCTGCAATCATCTCCGCCGTCGTTTGTACAAGCGGTATAACCTTGTTTGCGCCCGCCATTTGCAACTTGCTGGCAGTCTGTTTATTATTTGATAGAGCAATTATATTTAGGTCTGGAAATGAAGACCTGAGCGAAATGGTTAAAAAAATGTTCTCCGCGCTATCTTCTAAAACACAAAATGCAATTGATTTTTCAATCTCTATATTTTCATTGAGCTCATCCCACTTATCGCTTAAATCAAAACTTTTCACTTCAAAATCGGATCTATTTTTTAAAGTATCCTGCTCGGAGTTTAAACTGTATAAATAAATATTTTCATACTCATCTCTAATATTTTTAGCAATTTCCAAAGCATAATCGTTATATCCAAAAATTAAAGCGGCTCTATTTTTCATCGTTTTATCTTTGTATGCAGATGTTTTTCAAACTCTCTCATAAAGGTGTAGTTTCCTATAACAAGCAGATAGTCTCCGCTCTCAAGCATTGTGCTCTCGGTCGGATTAAAAAAGAATCTCTTGGTGCTTTTTTTGTATATTCCGAGCAAAATTATTCTATATTTGGCACTGTTCAACTCGCTGATATAGAGTATGTTTTTGCTCATTCTGTCGTCCACCAAAATCTCTTCCACATTCACGCCGTAGTAATCATTTCTAAGCGCATGAATAACTTCAAAAGCAACAGGTCTTCCTGTTAGCTCTTTTGAAATCATCCCAACCAGACCTTTTGGATAAAATATCTCATTTGCTCCCGCAAATTTTAATTTATTTCTATTTGCGTCATCCATAAGCAGGGATATTATATTTACATCTTTACTGATTGATCTCACCGTCAAGGTTGTATATACGTTTTCTATATCACTCTCTCTTAAGCACAGTATTGCCTCAACTTGAAGATCTATGTCTATGCCTATTTTTTTATAGCTCTCTATGTCTCCGGGGTCGTAGTTTATCGCCATAAGTCCATCTTTTTTCGCATTTTCAACTCTTTGTGCGTCTTCATCCAAAACGATAATGCTAGTTTTTGTACTTTTTAATTTTCTAACTACTTCTTGAGCCACGCTCTCATAACCGCATATAAGATAGAAGTGTTTAAGTCTTCTTATATTGTCGATTGTTTTTATCTCTCTTATTTCATCAAGCTTTTCTGTAAAAGCGGAGACAACGATTGACGTCGTAAAAGCCAGCACTGAAATACCGGCAATAATAACAAAGATGGCAACTATCCTACCCTCTGTTGTTACGGCAACAATATCACCATATCCGACCGTCGCAATGGTGACTATAGACCAGTAAAGCGCATCAAAAAGGGTATTTATGGGAGATTTTGGATTTTGGGCTTCCATAACATAGACAAGTACTGAGGAGACAAAAACAACTATGGATGAGAATATAAAAAGTATAAAAAATTCAAATTTTTTAGTGGCGAGAACAGAAGTAAAAGCTTGAAAACTTTTTGTGTATCTAAAGAGTTTAAAAACTCTAAAAATAACAAACAGACGCAGCAGTCTTAGCTCATGGAAGAAAGGTAGAATGGCGAGCAAATCTATCATCGCTTTGATAGAAAAAACAAAACCTAACTTTACTTTTGCAGCGCTTAAAAGTGCTTTATAAAGATAAAACTTTCTGCCAAGAGCAGCGGCATGTTCACTCTTATTTATTATAATCTCACTAACACTGCTGCTTATCCAAAATCGCAACATGTACTCTATAAAAAATATAAAAGATATAACGTATATGTTGAAAATTTTAAGATAGATATTTATCTCGGATTTAACCTCGGCTATCAAAATAGCAACGCTTGAGAAGATAAGTATAATCATAAAAATATCAAAATACTTTTTATATTGATATTTATCGTTTTCTAAAATGTCATAAAAAAAACGCTTTTTGCGCTGATAGGCTTGGGACGAATTTAAAAAATATGCAAAATCGACAACCAAGCTTGTAAAAAAATTCATCTACCCTAGCTTTGCTTTTAAGATGTCATTAACGGTAGCAGGATTTGCGCTCCCTTTGGACTCTTTCATGACCTGACCTACAAAGAAGCCAAAAAGCTTATCTTTTCCGCTTTTATACTCTGCGGCTTTATCCTGATTTGCATTTATAACAGCATCGCAGATAGCCTCTATCGCACCTGTATCACTTACCTGCTTAAGACCCAAAGTCTCAATCGCGCTATCAACATCACCGCCTTTTTCCATCAGAAAATCAAGCACATCTTTTGCAGCTTTTCCGCTTATAGTGCCGTCTTCTATTCTTTTTACCAAGAGTGCGAGTTTTTTAGCATTAACAGGGGAGTTTGAGATATTGACCTCACCCTTAAATCTTCCAAGAAGCTCTACGGTAAGCCAAGTAAGGGCATTTTTGGCACTAATGCCCTCTTGCATCATACTCTCAAAGTAGTGAGCCATCTCAACAGCCGAAGTCAATACGCTTGCGTTGTACTCATTCATCCCGTAATCTTTAACAAAACGAGCCATCTTCTCATCCGGAAGTTCAGGGATTTTGCTAAATTCACTCATCATCTCATCAGTTATAACTACTTTTAGTAAATCAGGCTCTGGGAAGTAGCGGTAATCTGCCGCCTCCTCTTTTCCGCGCATTGAGCGAGTTTCCTGCTTAACTTGGTCAAAAAGTCTAGTCTCTTGAACTATCTCTTTGTCATAAACCCTATCTTCCCAAGCTTCACTTTGACGTTGAACTTCTACCTCAATTGCTTTTTGAATAAACTTAAAGCTGTTGATGTTCTTTATCTCGACGCGTGTGTAGAGCTTCTCATCACCTTTTGGGCGGATAGAGACGTTTACGTCAACACGGAAAGAACCCTCCTGCATATTCGCATCACCAATGTCAAGATAGCGAATAATCGAGTGAAGCTTCTTAAGATAAAGCGTAACCTCTTCGGCACTTCTTAAATCAGGCTCGCTTACTATCTCCAAAAGCGGCGTTCCTGCGCGGTTCAGGTCAACTTTTGAAATAGGACCGTCATGTATATTTTTTCCGGCGTCAGCCTCTATGTGAGCACGATTTATACGAATAGTCTTATGCGTGCCATCCTCAAAGTCAATACGCAATTTTCCATGCTCAACTACAGGAGTGTAGAGCTGTGTAATCTGATAAGCAGAGGGACTATCAGGATAAAAGTAGCTTTTTCTATCAAAATATGATGTCTGATTTATAGTAGCGCCAACAGCCGTACCAAACATAACGGACTTATGAAGCACCTCTTTGTTAAGTACAGGAAGAGCCCCAGGGAGTGCTAGACAGGTCGGGCATGTATTTGTGTTTTGTTTGTGGTTAAAACTCGTAGGACATGAGCAAAAAAGTTTAGTTTTTGTATTTAGCTGAACGTGGACTTCAAGTCCTATAACTACTTCAAACATAGTTTTCCTTGATAAAAAATTATAATTTTGTGTTGGATTTTATCCAATTTATGCTTTTATGTTTCATAAACTGTGGCGCGTCTTAAAAATTGTTTTTACTACTTCTCTAAAACAATAATTTTTATACCAAATTTATCAGCCACAGTTTTAATTCTATTGAGATACTTTTCATCGCCGTCTCCGACAATAAGCCCGATGGCAGGTTTTTTGCCGGTAACTTCAGCATAGTAGAGTGACTGCCCTATTCCCTCTGCCCATTTCTTGGCAAAATCAACTTCAATGGCATACTCTGTCGTCAAGCAGTCTACTCTTGCCTTGTCAAACAAAACATGCTCCATCTTGCCGCCAAACTCACTGCACATTTTAGTTTGATAATATTTTTCATCTTTTTTGGCACCGTCCGGTTCTTGATTTAGAGTTAAATCATTTTCAAAAAAGAGGTATAGAAGCACTAAAATTAGTGTGAAAATAAATGAGAGCTGCTTATTCATAGAAGCTATTTTGTATGTTTTGAGTAGATTTTTTCTAGAAGAGTTGTCTGTTTTTTTGCCTCTTCAAGCCTTTGTCTGTTCACCGCAAAAGCATCAAGAGCCAAAATTAAAAAAAATGAGATAACAACGAAAGTAATAGTAATAAAAAGAGCGAGTGAGAAACCCAAAAAAGAGAAGAGTTGAAAAGTTATCAGAGCACCAAATATGACAATCGCCCATGATGCTCCAAGCAAAAAGCTAATAATTCTATCGAATTTTTCTTTTTGCATGGTACTCAGCCCTTAATGTTCTTCAACAGCTATCGCTCCGCCGAGGTAAACAAATGTAAGCATCATAAAGATGAAAGCTTGAAGGAATGCCATAAATGTAAGAAGCGCAAATGGAATCAACGGAAGAACCCACGGTGCAAGCATCAAGATAACCATCAAGAACATATCGTCACCCTTAACGTTACCAAAAAGACGGAAGCTAAGAGATACTAAACGAGAGAAGTGAGAAACTATCTCGATTGGGAACATCAACCAGTATAACCACCAAACAGGACCAAGGAAGTGCTTGAAGTACTTGATAACACCCTGACGGCGGATACCCTCAAAGTTGTAGTAGATAAACACAGAAAGTGCAAGCGTAAAAGCAAACTCTAAAAAGGCAGTTGGCGCTTCAAAGCCAGGTATTACACCGATTAGGTTTGCGATACCTACAAAAAGACCGATTGTCGCAACAAGTGGAAGATAACGACGAGCATTTTCTTGACCCATTACGTCTGTTCCCATTTTGAGAACGCCAGAAATATACGCTTCCATTACGTTTTGAGTTCCTGTTGGAACTACTTTTAAGTTTGACATAGCCATCTTGACAAGTACCAAAGCGATACCAGCAGATAGTAGCATGTGTGTCATGTAGATAAAGGTCTTTTCGTGAGAAATTAGACCGAAAAATGTGAACAATTCACCCATAGGTGTACTCCCTGTCTCGTAAAAATTGTGTGATTATAGTAAAAATTGGATTAAACTTTTATAATAAATTTAATTTTTTTATCTACTTTTTTTAGTTTTGTCCTGTTTTACATCTTTTGCGCTGTAATTTTTACCTGCAATACTCTCCAAAAATACCGTTGCGTAGGCGCCTTTTGGCATCTTGAAAGATATATTGAGCATTGTCTCTTTTTTTACATATTTGCAATCAATATCTGTTGGATAGACAAGAGCTTCACGTCTTTGACCCTTTTCCTGCAAAAATTCATCGTCATATTTTGTTTCTATCTCCGCCGCATCGTATTTTGCCCTAAATGTGTCTCTTCCGCATAGAAGTCCTGTCGGGACAATCTTTTTTGCCGCAAACTCTTTTGATGGAATCAGCTTTGGAGTCGATAGCTTGCCGTCTTTTGAAACGAACACATCACCGCTAAGAAGCACAAATTCAGAAGAACCCATCTCTTTGCTTATCATCACCCTCTCTCTTAGCCATTCGTTAAAATAGTAGCTCTGATAAACAGAAATTAAAAAGCTCTTGAGCTTTGCGTCTTCGATAAAAAGCTCTCCCTTTATCATCTCTCTAGCCTGCTCTATGCTACCCGCATCACGCCCGAATCTTTGATATCCAAAGTAGTTTGGAAGTCCTCCTTTAGCTATTTTTCTAGCAACTTTTTCTATCTTGCCTGCGTCCATCGCATCAAGCTCATAAAGATTTATGCTAAATCTGTTGCCAGCCAAATCTCCCATTCTGATAGAGTGAGAATGTCTTGTCTTTTCTAAAATCTTTATCTGTTTATGCTGAAAGTTGTTGAGCGCTCTCTCATGTTTTGACTCTAGCGAAATATACTGTGTCGTAGTCGCGTGCTTGTCTTTAAGCCCAGCATAGCCTATCTTTTGGGCAGGAACATCTAGCAACTCTGCAAATACGGCTATCATGTCCCAAGTTGTAAGTTCAACTTTTTGCACTTTTAATATGAGGTAGTTTCCTCTGCCTAAAAACTCTTCCATCGGAATTTCATCAACTATGAAATCCCTCTCGTTTTGATAAAATTTAAAGTCGATATCCTGCGCGCTTTGCAGATATTCTCTGTCCAGCTCTTTTATAATTGTAGAAATTTTAGCTCCTTTGAAGCGATTGTTATATCTTTTTTTATTGCTTTTTTCAGCTCTGCGATTGAGTCAAACTTTTTGTTTTCTCTTATGAAGTTGACAAAAGAGATACACGCCCTCTCTTTGCACGATACCTCGCCATCAAGTATGTGGCTCTCAAGCGCAAAGCTTCCATCCGTTGTTACTCTGTGCCCCACAAACGAGACGGAGGGATGAAAATGTTCTTCATCGTCTATGCGTGTGAGTGTTGCGTAAACGCCCTCTTTTGGCATCAAAAACTCTTTTGCCTCTAAGTTTATAGTTGCATATAGCTCTTTTTTGCCTATGCCCTGCCCTGACACAACTTTGCCTTTGATAGTGTAATTATGCCCTAAAAAAGCGTTAGCTCCGTTAATATCTCCGATTTGAAGCTTAGCTCTTATCTTGTGGGAGTGAACAGAATCGCCGTGGAGCGAGACCTCATCTATAACGACCACTTCCCCGTCAAAGAGAGTTTTTAGATCATTAAAGGAGTATTTTCTGTTTTTTCCGAAGTGAAAATCGTACCCGACTACAATTTTTTTGAGTTTTGGAAATTTATCTTTTAAAAAAGCTATAAACTCTTCACCGCTTAAGTGACGGATAGCGTCAAGTTCAAGATAGAGAAAGGGAAAGTGCGAAAAATACTCGCGCTCTTTTTTTGGAGTAAGGTTTGCATAACCGGTCTCGATAACGACAATCGTGCCATTCTCATCCAAGGCTCCAAAAAGCTGCTGATGCCCGATGTGCATACCGTCAAAACCGCCTATTGCTATAGATGTGCTGTTTTTCAAATCTTTTTCCTATCTACTAGAGTAGCTTCTTTTTTAATGCGGAATTTTATCTAAGTGGTCTATATATTATCATTAAAAGCATTTTACTTTTTACTTCTATACCACTTTTTAAGCCCGTACAGGCTTATCAAAATCCAAAAAAATTCTATGATAAAAGAGGCAAGATTCCAGCTATATAAAAGAGAATAGACAATAAGCAGTGCGCCTAAGAAGTTAAGAAACGAGTACAAAAAGCCTTTTGAGTCTATTTTTTCACTTTGGAGTAAAAAATATGTTGCCAAAACCATTGCTACACCCACGATACCGACGACATCTACTAAAAAACTGTTCATTTATTGATATATTCTCCCATTGTGCTTTAACCAACCTGCTACATGTAATCCTCTAGGGTCTCCATGTGTCCAATGTATGACTCCGCCCTTATTATTCCATTCGTACTCACCATTAAATTGAATAACATCACCTATTTTAATTGAAGACAACCTTGGAGCAAGATCAAAGTTATGTGAAACCAACAATGTATGTTCTGAATCCAATTTAATAATAAATTTTTGATGCTTGCTTCCACTAAGATCGTCCGGCAGCAACTTAATTACCGTTCCATACCCTGATACTTGCAGATTGCTCTTACGGTTTGCAAAAGCATCAGAAATAACTGCATCGGCACTGTCTGGATTTACTAACGTTGCAGATGATTGTGCTTCATTGAAAGCTGCTGAATGGACAGTGCTGTCTATGCTTCTTGATAATTCATATGATTGTACTTCATCAAGTACAGAGCCATCTTGGTAAAATAAATATTGGTAACCAGCTAACAAGAGCACAATAACAAACAGTAACTTTTTCATTTTTTTCCCTTTTATTTTATTTCATTACATCTTTACAGAAACAAAATCCATAGCCTCAATATTATCCAAAAAGCACAAGCTTATGACCTAAAATATTAAATATGTCTTTTTCTTTCTCATTCCAATACTTGCCTATACACAATATGGATAAATAAGAAAAATATTTTATGTTGTTAAAGAGAAGCGCTAACAGTATAGCGCCATCCATGCTTCATTACAGTTACGATAAAACCGTGACTCTCAAGCTCCTCTTTTAGTACGCTCGGCTCATAAAAATTAGCAGGTTCTCCGAAGAGTTTTTCCATTAAAAATACACTCTGACCTAAAAACGTGCCTCTATCAAAATCATATATAAAAAGCCTTCCGCCCTCTTTTAGCACTCGTACTACCTCGCCCAGCGCAACATCTATATCGTCAAAGTGGTGCAGTGCCTCTCCAATAAATACGGCGTCAAAACTACTATCTTCAAACGGAAGCGCCTCTGCTTTTCCAACATGCGTCTCCAAATACTCAGGAGCATATTTGAGCATCCCTTCTGCGGGGTCAACTGCCACAAATCTCAAATTGTCGTTACATTTGTAAGCAAACTCGCTCATCATCCCCGTACCAGCACCAATATCCAAAACGCGCTCTTTGTCACTAAACCCATGCAAAAACAGACACAAATCCTCTAAAATAGGTTTGGAATATAAAATGGAGCCGAAGTGTTTAAAGACAAAGCCGAGATTGTTAAAAGGCATCATGTGGTAGGTTTAGAACCAATTTTGAAGTGACAATCCTTCAACTCTTTTAAATTCGTCAATATTTCTTGTAACCAATGTTAAGTTATTTGCTTGTGCGCATCCCGCAATAAGCGTATCTATTGAGCCGATTGGAATGCCGTTCTTCTCTAGCTTTGCTCTTATTTTTGCACTTGCTTTAGCTTCATTGACACTAAAATCAATTATTTGCACATGCGAGAGAAGTTTTAAGAGCTGCTCCTCTCTTTTTTTTGAGTCACTTGATTTGGCTATGCCAACTTCTAGTTCATATATGACAATGGACGATATAAATATCTCCTGCGGCGACCTCTCAAACATATTTTTTGCCACATCACCGAGCCCTTTAAAAAAGTATATGACTGTGTTGGTGTCAAGCAGGTACACTAGAGCTCTTCTCTTTTTGTATCGGCTGTTTTGTAGCTCTTCATCTCTTCGTCAAAGGCGCTATCGTCTCTCCAACTTCCGCTCAGCTCTCTTACGGAGTCATCCCAGCTTGTCTTTACTTTCTGCTCTAAAATGTTCGATATAAACTTACTTATAGAAGTTCCTGCCGATTTTGCTAACTTTTTTACTTTTTCTTCAAGGTTGTTATCAATGTATATAGTAACCTGCGCCATTTTCTGCTCCTTAAATATATGTGTACTTATATGTGTATTGTACATGATATCATTTTAAGTTTACATTAACAGATTTGGCTTGCTCTCTCAAAAAAGTAGCAATACTCCAGATTTCCCTCTTTGCCTGTGAGTTTTGAAGGCGATTTTAAAACAAGTTTCCAACCCAAAAGAGCGCATGCGTCTTCAAACTTTATCATGGCGTTTAGTACCGCTTTTTCATCGGTAACTACGCCGTTTTTGTCTCTTTTGGCTTCTCGTCCTACTTCAAATTGCGGTTTGAAAAGCAGGATGATTTTGCTCTTTGCAAGCCTATCTACGGCGTCTAAGATGTAGAGCAGAGAGATAAAAGCAACATCGCTTACTACTATGTCAAACTCTTTATCGCTCTTGAACTCTCGTATGTCGCAACCCTCATATGAGCGGACTTTTGGGTCATTTTTTAGGCTTTTGTGGAGCTGTTCTCGTCCGACATCTACTGCGGTTACCTCGTCCGCTCCTCTCTCTAGTAAAACCTGCGTAAAACCGCCTGTTGATGCGCCGATATCTAGTGCGTTCATTCCTTTTACATCAAGCTCTAATTCATCCAAAAAAGCATCCAGTTTAAAAGCCGCACGGGAGACATACTCTTTATGCTCTTTGAGTGCAACTTTATCACTATCTTTGAGTACATGGGAACTTTTGAGGATTTGCTCGCCATTTACGCTTACAAACCCATCTTTTATGAGTGTTTGTGCCTTGTTTCTGCTCTCGCACAAGGCATTTTCTACCAGATAGTTATCAAGCCTGCTCAATTTTTCCCCTCATCTCTTGCTCACTAAGAACCGCAACACCCAAGTCGATGGCTTTGTCATATTTGCTTCCCGCATCTTCGCCGTAAATGACGAAATCGGTTTTTTTGGAGACCGAACTTACCACTTTTGCGCCCAAAGTCTCTAACATCTCTTTTATGGCATCTCTTGAGAGGCTCATGCTTCCCGTCAAAACAACGCTTTTGCCTTTAAATGGGTTCTCGTGTGCCTCTTCTCTTTGAAGCGGCTCAAGCGGGCGGAGTGTTGCTTGAAGTTTTGCAATCGTCTCTTTGTTGACACGCACAAACTCCAAAACAGACTCCGCCATCTCCTCTCCAAACCCCTCAAGTGCGATGATTTCCTCCTTTGAAGCACCCACAAAAGAGCTTCCAAATCTGCTGCTAAGAGCCTTTGATGCAACCTCTCCGATATGCTCAATCCCCAAAGAGTTCACAAATCGCCAGTAATCACACCCTTTTGCCGCTTCAAGTGAGTCAAGCAGATTTTGCGCTTTTTTCTCTTTGAAACCCTCAAGTTTCAGCAGTTTTTCCATGTCCAAATCAAACAAATCAAGCACGCTTTTTACCAAACCTGCTTCAAAAAGAGCCTCGACTATCTTAGAACCCAAACCGTCGATATTGAGACACGGTTTGGAAGCAAAATAGATAATGGAGTTGATAACTCTGGCTTCGCATGTAAGATTTTGGCACTTTAAAAGCACGCCCTCATCTAAAAGTTCACTGTCGCAAACTGGACAATGAGTGGGTCTTTGCACCGCAACTTCGTTTCCGTCTCTCTCATGTGTTAAAACTTTTATGATTTTTGGTATCACATCGCCGCTTCTTAGGATGATGACTTTGTCGCCGATGCGGATATCTTTTCGCTCTATCTCGTCAAAATTGTGTAGCGTGGCACGCTCGACGATAACGCCGTCGATGTTTGTCGGCTCAACTACCGCAACGGGAGTAACAACACCTGTGCGTCCGACTTGAAGCAAAATCTCTTTGAGCGTGGTTATCTTCTCAACGGCTGGAAACTTGTATGCCACTGAGAAACGGGGATTTTTGACGGTATAGCCCATGTCTATCTGTGCGGCTATCTCGTTTACTTTTATAACCATCCCATCAAGCATCATGGCGTAACTATCACGATTTTTGTTCATCTGCTCATAAACCGCTTCTATCTCCTCAAAGTTTTGGCAAGTGGCACAAAGCGGCGGTTTTTTAAATCCCAAAGAGTAAACATACTCCATCTTTTGGCTCAAAAGTTTCTGCTCTAAGCTATTTTCTCCGACACCGTAAGGCAAAAAAACCAGATTTCTTGAAGCGGTGATGCTCGAATCCAACTGTCTTAAACTCCCCGCCGCCGCATTTCTTGGGTTTGCAAAAACTGCCTCGCCTTTTGCGGCTCTCTCATGGTTGATGCGTTCAAACTCCTCTTTGTAAAGCACAACCTCGCCCCGAATCTCGATGCGCTCTTTATGCGAAATAACAAGCGGAACAGAGCGAATCGTCTTGACATTTTGCGTTATCAGCTCTCCCACACTGCCATCCCCTCTCGTGATACCTTGAGTAAGAATACCGTTTTCATAGATAAGATTGAGCGATGCACCGTCATACTTTGGTTCGCAGTAAAAGGAGATATTGCGGTCAAGCTTGTAGGTTTTAACAAGCCACTTTTGCAGTCCATCAGCGTCAAAAACATCTTCCAAACTCCACATGCGGCTAAGATGCGCTGCTTTTTCAAACCCATCAGATACACCGTCCCCCACTCTTTGCGTCGGTGAAGAGGGCAAGATATCTCCCTCATTCTGCTCTTCATACTCCAAAACTTCATGGTAGAGTTTGTCATAAACCTCATCGGTCGTCATAGGGTCGTCAAGGACATAGTAGTGGTATGCGTAGAGGTTAAGAAGCTCTATGGCTTTTGTGTATTGTTCTTTGTTCATGGGCAAAATTTTATCAAAATCTTCTTAAAATAATTATCCTGATAATAATTATCACTATTTATATTAGATTAAGGCAACTTCTACTACAATTTCTTATTGAGAATGAATATCATTACATAAAAGGAAAACAAAAATCATGAAAAATCTCTTTATAAAATCGCTTTTACTAGCCCCAATGCTTCTAAATGCGGATGTTATGCCCGCTATAAACTCTAAAGGCGGCGCTTTGGTTCTGCCCGAAGGTAAACTCAAAATGGGAATTACGCATATTAATTTTGAGAGAAACAGTATGTTTGAGGGAACAAGCGAGGTACAAAACAGAGAGAATCTTGACGCTACCGCAAACATAACCACTGTCGCTTTAAGCTACGGTCTCTCAAACAAAACAACCATAAGCGCAATTATCCCTTACAAAAATATCGAGGCAACAGCAAGACTCGGTGTAAACGATGTCGCCATAGACAACAAAGGCTTAGGCGACATCGTTTTGGCGGCAAGACATGTTTTAATCTCTATGAGTGATGCGAATTATCAGCTCTCTTTTGATGCAGCCGTAAAACTCCCAACAGGTGCCACAAACGGCTCATTTAAGACGGCTCCGGCTGTTGCAAACGGTGTAAACACTCCTATGCCGACACAAATGGGAACAGGTGCGTTTGAGTATATACTCGGGCTTGGGGCGACAAAAATGATAAGCGAGAGCTTGGAAGTGGATGCACATGCCATGTATACATACAGACCAAAAGCACACAATGACTACGATTTTGGCGACGAGATTGCCCTGAATCTCTCAACAACAAAAGCAATTACAAGCAAACTAAATGCAGGCGTTGAGTATAATATCAAGTATAATACAAAAACTTATATGGGAGAAGATACAAATGCGCAGCTTCGCGCAATGCTTCCGTTTAAAGCTTTTAGCGGAACAGCGGGTTATATAACGCCTCAAGTGGAGTTTTTGCCTTTTGGCAAACCGAAGATTCACATCGGCGCGGGAGTATCATTTTTGGCGCACTACGACTTAAAAGAGTATCAACCGCTTGAAACAAAGAGATTTATTTTAAGATTTGGGTATCTATTTTAAACTTGATTATGGTCAATGATAATTAATATAATAGTTAGTAATATACAAAATACATTTTAGAGGGACATTTCATATGAAAAATTTTATCTATACAATTTTTACGCTCTTGTTTTTAAGTACAAACTCACTCCGTGCCGCTGAGAAACTGGACAAGATTGTTGTCGCAGGTCCGTTTGCAACGGTTTCACACCCTATTTTGCACATGATTGAGACAAATGCTTTGGCTGATGTAGCAGATAAAATAGAGTTTAAACTCTGGAAAAATCCTGACGAACTACGCGCATTGGCAATCAAAGGTGACGTTGATTTTTTAGCGCTTCCTACAAATACCGCAGCGATTCTAAACAACAAAGGCGTAGATATAAAGCTTATAAACGTCTCTGTTTGGGGGATTTTAGGGATGATAAGTCGTGATAGCACTATAAAAACACTCAAAGATTTTAAGGGCAAAAAGATAGCCGTTCCATTTCGCGCGGATATGCCCGACATTGTCTTTAAACAGCTTCTTAAAAAAGAGGGTTTAGACCCTAAAAAAGATTTTGAGCTCGTCTATGTGGCAAGTCCCATAGATGCGATGCAGATGCTTATCATGAGAAGAATAGACCACTCGCTTTTAGCAGAACCTGCCATATCTATGGCTCTTCGCAAGACAAAATCGTTTCCTGTGAGCCTTGTTGCACCTGAGCTGTATAGAAGCGTTGATTTGCAAGAGGAGTGGGGCAAGGTTTTTAACACCTCAGGCGATGTTCCTGAAGCCGGTGTTGCCGTAATGGGACATGTTAAAAATGAGCATATCATAAAAAGATTTCAAGAAGAGTACGCAAAATCGCTTGAGTGGTACAAGGCAAACCCAAAAGAGGCGGGAAAGCTTGTCGTAAAAACTCTTGACATGTTAAATGAAGACGGTGTGAGTGATTCAATCTCACATGTAAGACTAAAAAATGTAAGCGCAGCGGAAGCGAAAAAAGATTTGGAGTTTTTCTTTAACATTTTAAAAGAGGAAGAACCCAAGAGTATTGGTGATAAACTGCCTGAGAATAGTTTTTACTATGGACTTTAATATATGAAATTTGCATTAAAAATTTTAAAAGATTTCCCCGCGTTTCTTTGGAGCGGATGGGGAGCAGTCGCTTCTATTTTGCTATTTATTGCCCTTTGGGATGTAGGAAGTCAAGTCTATGGCGATTTAGTTCTGCCGTCTCCGCTTGAGACATTTAAAACTCTAAGCATGATGCTTCAAGATGATGCGGTAATAGCAGAGATACAAACGACGCTTTACCGCGCATCCATCGGCTTTGGAATCGCTCTTCTTCTTGGAACCGCTCTTGGGCTTATCGCAGGTTTTTTCGCAACTGCTTCCATGATGAGCCGCCCGATTGTTACCATTTTAGTGGGTATGCCGCCGATTGCATGGATAGTTTTGGCGATGATATGGTTTGGCATGGGGGATGAAACCGTAATCTTTACGGTAATAGTCGCCTCTTTTCCTATCATCTTTGTCGGCGCACTTCAGGGAACCCGCACGCTCGATGGCGACTTAAAAGAGATGGCTGAGAGTTTTAACTTTCCGTGGCACATGCGCTTTTTCGATGTTTACTTTCCACATATCTTCTCATACGTTTTTCCCGCATGGGTCAGCGGACTTGGTATGGCATGGAAAATAGTTATCATGGCGGAACTTTTGGCGACAAGCAACGGTATCGGCGCATCTTTGGCTGTTGCAAGAAGTCAGCTAGATACCCCAACGGCTCTCTCCATCGTAGTCATCATGATAGCTTCGCTCATGTTCATTGAGTACATAATCTTAGAGCCGATAAAAAGAGAGGTCGAGTTATGGAGAGATTAGAGGTAAAAAAAGTAAACCACCGTTTTGGTTTTACCCAAATTTTAAAAAATATCAATTTTACCCTTCAAAAAGGCGAGGTTCTCTCTATAGTAGGTCCGAGCGGCGGCGGAAAAACAACACTTCTGCACCTTTGCGCCAATTTGCTTGACGTCCAAGAGGGAAGCATTACCAACACATTTTCAAGCAGCGCATTTGCTTTTCAAGAGGCGAGACTTCTTCCATGGAAAAACGTCATTGACAACATAAGCATGGGACTTTTGGCAAAGGGCGAAAAGAGAAGCGAAGCTATCAAAAAATCAAAAGAAATTGCGCTTCGTTTTGGGCTTGAAGAGGATGATTTTGAGAAGTTTCCAAAAGATTTGAGCGGCGGAATGAAGCAAAGAGTGAGTTTTGCAAGAGCTTTGGTTATCAAACCTTCTCTTCTCTTTTTGGATGAGCCGTTTTCAGCTCTTGATATAGGACTAAAAAAAGAGCTTCAGAGCGTTTTAATAGATATGATAAGCAAAAAAGAGATAAGTGTGCTCTTTATCACGCATGATTTGATGGAAGCTATCCGCCTCAGCGATGAGATACTTCTCTTAAAAGCAGATCCGGGGCATATTGTCAAAAAATTCAAGTTTGACCTTATACAGAACCTAAGAGACGATAAATATGTTTATGGCAAAAGCGCAGAAATACTCCAAGATGAAGAGATAATAAGTACATTTGAGTTGGAAATAAAATAATGAAACACGAAGAAGAAAAACCGCAAATATTACATGCAACAAGCCATTATCTCTACTATCCTGACGACAAAGGTGTTCCTCCTCATCTAGCTTACGGATTTAGACCTGCCTTTTTACTGCTTGCTCCCTACATGATACTCTCGATGCTTCTTTGGGGACTTGTCTGGAGCGGCGCTATAAACATACCGTTTATGAATAACGTTTTAGTCTGGCACGTTTACGAGATGCTCTTTGGTATCCTCACGGCTGGGGTTTTGGCATTTTTAACAACAGGACTTCCGGAACTTTTCCCAGGCTTTGTGCCGCTTATCGGCAAAAAACTAAAAAATGTAGTGATTTTATGGATTTTAGGAAGAGTAAGTTTTTGGTTTATCGATGTTACCGGCGTTTATGTGGCGGCGTTTTTCAACCTTGCAATGCTTGGGTGGCTCTTGTGGTTTGCGCGCATCGCAGTGTTAGACAAACTACAAAGACATGCTTCACTTGGATATGCACTCCTCGCACTCTTTATCATTGAGGTATGGTTTTTTGCAGCAATGGCAGGGCATGTTCAAACTCCGCCGATGGATATCCTAAAAATAGCGCTCGGCGGTCATGTGGTGCTTATCCTCTTGGCTCTGAGACGCGTAAATACTGAAGCGGTAAACGAGCTTATGGAAGACAAAGGGATAGATGATGTTTATGTAGCACGCCCGCCCCTTACTAATTTGGCGATATTTACGGTTATAGCATTTACGATTGTGGAGTTTCTCTACCCTGCAAACTCAGCACTGGGATGGCTGGGACTCTCGGCTGGTGCGGCAATACTTGCAGTTACGGGTGATTATATCTTAAAAGACAAAGTGATTATAAACCAGCCGTTTGTTATCTACCTCTCGCTTATATATTTTATGCTTGGAGCTGGATACGCGCTTATGGGATGGGATATCTTGGCAAACAATGCTGCCAACATCAGCAGTTTTAGACACTTTGTCACAAGCGGCGGCTACGGACTTGCCTATCTGATGGTCATGATAATCATCGGCTGGATTCATACCGGACGACATCTGACATCAAACATCTACACGCACTCAATGGTAGGTCTGATAGTTATAGCAACACTCATGAGAGGACTCATCCCGTTTTTTGAACAATATGCACAAACTCTCTACCTGCTCTCTTCCATCATCTGGGCAATACCGTTTATAATTTATGCAAAGGTCTTTTTTGGGTTTTTAATAGCTCCAAGAGCGGACGGAATCAAGGGGTAGCGTTCTTTGTCATTGCGAGGCTTTAGCCGTGGCAATCTCAATGACGGGAAGAACTTGCTAGCAATGACTGTCATTGCGAGGAGCGCAGCCACAATGATAGTCATTGCGAGGAGCGCAGCGACGAAGCAATCTATGTTTAATCAGAACAGTTAATTATCCAACAAACTCCCGCTCAAAGAACTCTCATTTATCTTAGCACTTCTTGCGATATCCTCCATATCCGCACCGCTTTTTTGAAGGCTGTAAAACTGTGTTTCTCCCAAAAGCAGATAGCTCCAATTTTTACCCTCTCTTAGCTCTTCCTCAAGTGAGTTTATCCGCCTTACAAAATCAAGCGTGGCTCTTTGCTTTTGTTTGACATTTACATCTTTTAAATCTTTGTCTGATTTTGTCTCGACCAAATATACATGTAAGTCAGTCTCAACCATAAAATCAGGATAGTAACTAGCCATAAGTCCATCGTCTCTAAAATAACTTATCGTTGCAAAGTCATGTTTAAATTCAAGTATTTTAATAAACTTTAAAACTTTGCTATCTGTGTCTAAATACTCCAAAAACGCCTTTTCAAATCCGCCTTTGTTTGACGGATATGCTGTCTTTTCGTAAATACTCTTTTGCAAATCAAGCGCATAATTTGCTCTCATGTTGAGGCTTGCAACTTTTGAGAAATAGATTTTATTGACAACAGGTTTTATGTAAGTCGTGGAGTTTTGCGCATTGTATATAAGTCTATGAATTTCATTTGTTATATGCTCGGTAATCTTCGCATTTTTAAGCATTAAAACACGCCAATTTTCATCAAGAAACGGGTTAAAACTTTGCGAAAAAAGCCTCTCTCGAATGTACTTGTCCAACACTCCTAAAAGCTGCGGTTGATAAATCTGCATAGACGGCAGGGCACGGTTGTTTCCCCGCACTTTTAACTGTCCCATTTTATGCGTTAAAATCTCCAAAATCTTTTGCAGATACTCGTTGTAACTATTGGCTGTAAATAAATCCGCACTTATCATGTAATCGCCAAAAGTTGTTTTAACCGTTAGCTCCTCAGAGTGAAAAACCTCGCCTTTTGTAGTCCATGATTTGAGCTGTTCCAAACTATGGTAGATATACGGCGGAAGTGCATTCACATCAAACTCAGGTGCGTTTAACTCCTCCTCTTCATCTTTGATTATCTCCAAAAATGCCATGTCATAATCTTCATAGTTCTCTTTAAGCCCCACTTTTATCATGTCGCCCGTAGAAGTTCCCTCTTTTGGCTCATTTTCATCAAAACCAAACTCGTCTTCTGCTAGTAAATCCCCGTAAAACTGGCTAAAAGCAGGATGTTCGACAATACTTAAAACATCAAGATACGAACTTGGACTTAGTTTTTGTTTTAAAACTCTTGAGCGGTTTTCATTTTTTTCATCTTCAAACTCTCGTTCTCTAAACATTAGCCTAAGCCCACGCCCGATGGTTTGTTCCAACAAGATAGAAGATTGGTTTGAACGAAGCGGAACTATGACGCAGACATTGCTTACATCAAAACCCTCTTTTAACATCAAAACGGAAATAACGACTTTAGGATTTTCATGTGCATCGATATTGAAGAGTTTTTGTTTTAGCCGCTCCCATTCATCTTTTGGAATCTCTCCGTTTTTCTTTGAGTGAACACCCATAAACTCATCATCTTTTAGTCCAATCTCAACCAAAAACTCCTCGACATAATGGACAACTTCCGTCTCCTCACACATAATAAGCATTTTTGGATGTTTAGGATTGTCAAGTTTGCTAAAATCTGCTTCAAGGATTTTTAGCTTTGTAAGCCCCGCTTGAATCATCACTCTTTGCCCGTCACTAAGACCTATGACTTTGTTTGTTCCCTCATCGCGAAGTGCTTTAAAGTCAAGCTCCAAAGTTGATAGTTCTTTTCGCTTATCAATCGTTATCATCTTCACTAAACCATCTTTTATCGCTGCATTCAAGTCAAAGTCAACTATGACATGTGGAAAGTAGTGTTTAGCTCTGTTTTGTCCGCTTCCCGTCGTGTCGTAAGGCGTAGCCGAAAAATCTATCTGAACAAATTTGCTCCCTTTGTTTTTGGCTATAAAATTTAAAGATTTTTGCCACTCTACCTCTTGTATCTCTCCTGCCGTTTTGTTCTCATGTATGTGATGAGCTTCATCGTTCATAACCACCAAATCATCAAGTTCCGCCAGATACTCTATTTCACCGCCGCTAAAATATGCCCCGTCAAGCTGTTCTAAGCTATTTCCTGCACTTATTCCAGGGCGAGCGGGGAAAATGTCGGCTATCACTCCGCTTGGGTCATCCAACGGGCTTATCTCCTCTCTTTCTTCCTCTTTACCCATAAACAAGTGCCAGTTTGAAATGGCGATAAATCCGTCACTTGTGATTTTTTTGCCTATCTCATCTTTTTTGACGACACTGCTTTGTAAAAATGCTTTTATAGTCACTTCATATCTTTGCGGTAAAAACAGCTCTCTATTTTTGAAAATGTCGCTTGTGTTTACATCACGGCTTTTATCTTCTCTCTCTTTGCCCATGTAGCTATCAAGTAGTCTCTCATAGACTATAAGCCCGGGAGCGATAAGCAAAAAGTTTTTAGTAAATCTTCCGCTTCTCTCTTTTTCGGCTCTTGCGTTTAGATACTGCCAGATAAAAAGAGCATTCATAACCCAAGTTTTCCCCGTTCCCGTTGCCATCTTCATGGCGTATTTCGGCACTTTGTACTTCTCTTTTGCCAAAAGCGTATGGTTAAACTTCGGTATCAGCTCTTTGTCGCATTTTTCGTAAATCTCTAAAACGCTATTTACTTTTAAAATCTCATGCAGATAAATAGTGTTCAAAATTGCATTTTTTTGCCCTCTATGAAAATTTATCTCTCGTTGTGAGGTATGCGGTTCACAAAACCAGAACTTCAAGAGATCTGCCGTAGTAGGCGTAACAAGAGTTAAAAACTCGCCGCTTTGCCAAAGTTCATCTACTTTACATGTAAGAGTTTTTGCAAGCTGTAAAGGTATGTCGCCCGTGAGTGTATTGATAGGTGTTGCCATTTTTACACCTCCGCTTTTACGACAGACTCAAAACCAAAAACATCCACCGCCTTAACGCTTACTACTCTTTTTTCTTTGCGTG
>Ga0172380_10000809_pt1 | contig 57082 bp, 57 predicted proteins | sample Leawe162metaG_FD_119747 | JGI IMG/M metagenome (GOLD analysis project Ga0172380, IMG submission 119747) | Leachate microbial communities from a municipal landfill in Southern Ontario, Canada - Leachate well 162 metaG | ecosystem: Engineered > Solid waste > Landfill > Unclassified | place... | reverse complement strand
CTGGTAATCTTTCATTTGATTCTCCTAACTTTTGATCAAGTCAGTAGAATCAGGCTGACCGTAGCGCCCGGTCAAACCTAGTGAGTCCCCCGGCTAAGCCGGGGGATTACCTTATTTATTTATGGCGCTCTTCGATCATACCTGTCAACCCGCGCCTCAAGCCCCGCCGAGCAGTTTCCGAATATCGTCGGCGAACCGGTCGGCGCTTTGCGCATGGGGCGCGCGCAACCGCACCTTGCCGGCCGGATCGACCAGGAAGGTGCCGACGCTGTGATCCACATTGTAGCCTGATGCGGTCGGCCGCTTGCCGTATGCCACGTAAAACGCCTTGGCGGCATGTGCCGTGGCCTGCGCATCCCCATACAAGCCGAGAAACGACGGATAAAATGCGGGCGCATATTGCACCAGCATCTCCGGCGTGTCGCGCTCTGGATCGACGGTGATAAACAGCACCTGCACCCTGTCGGCGTCTTTGCCAAGTAGCCGCATCGCCTGCGCCAGATCGGCCAGCGTGGTGGGGCACACATCCGGGCAGTGAGTGTAACCGAAGAATACGGCCACCACCTTGCCGCGAAAATCCGCCAATGTGCGCGTCTTGCCGTTATGGTCGGTCAGGCGAAAATCCGCCTCGGTGAACATCACGCTGATATCGCTGGCGTGGAACGGTGAAGGCAGTTTGGGTTTTTCGCAACCGGCCAATAATGCAAGGAACAACAGGATAAATAAACTACGCAGCCACATGACAACTTCCCATCCATCCGTAAAGATAAAAAGTATAGCCGACTTTAATCAGACCATACACGCCAAATCCGGCCACCAGCAGCCCGGCGGCCAGCCGCACGCGCGGCGACTGCGCCCAGCGCCGGCTATTCTCCCAGAATAGCCCGATTGCCAACAAATTCGGCAAGGTTCCAAGGCCGAATGCCAGCATCACCAAGGCGCCGCTTTGCGCGCTGCCGCTGGCCAGGGCGGTGACCAGCACGCTGTACACCAGGCCGCACGGCAGCCAGCCCCACAACACGCCGAGCAGCAGGGCTCGGGCGGGCGTAGTGACCGGCAGCAGGCCGCGTGTCAGCGGCTGAAGATGCCGCCACAACACGCCGCCAACCCGTTCGATGCGCCGCACCACGCCCCAGATGCCGGCGAGATACAGCCCCAGCGCGACCAACATCAAACTGGACAGCGCAAACAGCAGGTGCTGCACCGGCACCGCATCGCGCAGCAGCAACCCCGCCTGACCGAGTGCGCCGACCAATGCGCCAGCCACCATGTAACTCGCCAGCCGCCCGCCGTTATATGCCAGGTGGAACGGCCAGCGCGCACCAGAAAACTTTGCAGCCCTCGCCCCGGAAGGGGTGAGACGGTCGGCCCCTCTCCCGCTGGAGGGAGAGGGTTCGGGAGAGGGTTTCGGCACCTGCGCGGCAAACATGCCGACGATGCTGCCGCACATGCCGAGGCAATGCACGCCGCCGAGCAGCCCGACAAAGAATGCCGCAGCGATGCTGAATTCAATCATGCAGATCCGCCTGCTCCAGCGATGCCAGATTCAGAAAAGATGCGGCCGCGCGCGCATCCGGTTGCTCCAGATACGGCACGATCCCCAGCAACGGCGCATGGATGCGTTGCCGCAACGCGGCGATGTTTTCATCCAGCATCGCCATGCCCGCCTTCGACACGTTACTGGTGGAACTACTAGCCATTCGACTAGGCGAGCCAACAACGCTCGCCAAGTCGCTGGTTATGGTGTAGCCAGCCGTTTGCGGGAAAAGGCGGTTGGACGGCACTCCCGCCCCGGATGCTTCGCAACGCCGTGTCGTACCGTCCGCCTCCGGCACATTCGCCACCCAGCCCGCCAGCGTCAGGCCGCGCGCGACAATCGCCTCGACCGTGAGCAGCGCGTGGTTCAAGCAGCCCAGCCGCATGCCCACCACCAGAATAATGGGCAACCCCAACTGCACCGCCAGATCCGCGCTATCCTGCTCGTCGTTCAACGGCACGCGAAAGCCGCCCGCGCCTTCCACGATCACCACGTCGGCCTGTGCATTCAGTTCCGAGAACGATTCCATGATGCGCGCGAAGTTGATGCGGATGCCGGTAAACCGCGCCGCCAGGTGCGGCGCGACGGGCTGCGCGAAACAATACGGGTTGATCTGCCCGCCGCTGGCCAGTATGTTGCTGGCAGCGCGCAATTGCCCGACATCTTCATTCTGGTCTCGCTCGTCGCAACCCGCCGCCACCGGCTTCATGCCGACCACGCTCTTGCCCAGCGCGGCAAAGCCGTGCAGCAGCGCGCAACTGACCAGCGTCTTGCCCACGCCCGTGTCGGTGCCGGCGATGAAGTAGCTCATTTCATTTTGAATGAAGTATGGATGATTGCCGCGCCATCCTGCGTCGTGCGCGGCTGCGGCTTCCAGGCGTGGCCGTACACCACCTCGTAGGTGGCGGGCAGTTTGCCATTGCTGCGCAGCCGCTCGTAATTCTCCACCAGACGCGCCCACGCCGTTTTCCCCATCAGGCCTCGGCCGCGCCCCGCCGTGGCGTTGTGCGCGCCGATGCGCTTCAGGTCATACAACAAACCGCGCACATCGTCGTAAGTCAGGGTTAAATATTCCATGTCCATCACCGGCTCGGCAAAGCCGGCATGGATGAGCATGTCGCCGATATCGTGCATGTCGGCAAAGCGGTTCAGGTGATTGTGGCTATCCACGCCGCCGAAAGCCAGCCTTAATTCCTTCAGCGTATCCGGCCCGAAAGTGCTGAACATCAGCAGCCCGTCGGCCTTCAGCACGCGGTGCAACCCGACGAAAGCCGCCGGCAGATCGTTGCACCACTGCACCGCCAGATTCGACCACACCATCCCGACACTGCTGTCCGCCAACGGCAGGGCTTCGATGTCGCCGCATACCTGCACCGGTTGCGCGCCGCCGAACAGTTTGCGCCACCAGCCGGAACGGTTGCGCGCAGCTTGCAACATGCCGAGGGCAATATCCAGCGCAACGATCTGCGCCGCCGGGTATTTTTCCGCCAACTGGCGCGATCCCCAGCCGGTGCCGCTGCCCGCATCGAGGATGCGCTCCGGTTGCAGCTTGATGTACTCCAGCCGCTCCAGCATGCGCGCGCATACCTCGCGCTGCAATACCGCTGCCGCGTCGTAATCTGCCGCCGCACGGGTAAAGGCGCGGCGCATTTGTTTTTTGTCTATTTCAAATTCGCTCATTTTTCAAAACCATTTTTTGCCACAGAGGGCACAGAGCTCACAGAGAGAATCCTCCCTTGATTTGTCTTTTCTCTGTGACCTCTGTGTTCTCTGTGGCTATTTGTTTGAATTTTTCAAAAAATCACGCACGCACTCAACAAATATTTCAGGGTGCGACAGGAAAGGCGCATGCGCCGCGCCCTTGATCTCCACCAGCCGCGCATCCGGCAGTTGCGCCGCCAGGTACTGCGCTGCCTGCGGCGGCGTGAGCGTATCACGTTCGCCGCAAACCACCAGTGCGGGTTGTGTGATGCCCGGCAATTCGCCACGCAAATCGCAATCGCGCAGAATTCCCAGCCCGGCTTGCAATGCGCCCAGATCCGGTTCGCCACGGCTCATTAGCGCGCCGCGCAACGATGCCAGCAACTCGCGCTCCCGCTCGCTGCCGCGCACTTGCAGGGCGAGGAAGCGCCGCAAGGTTTGCGCGTAATCCTGTTGCAGCGCGGCGGCAAATTCCGCCAGCGTCTCTGCCGCCATCGCACAATACCAGCCCGGTCGGCGCACGAAGCACGGCGTGCTCGCCACCAGCACCAGGCGGTTTACTTGCCGCGGATGGCGCAGCGCCCAGTTCAACGCGACCTGTCCGCCCAGCGACCAGCCGCATACCGCGAGCGGTTCGTCGAACTGTGCTGCCAACTCATCGACGATAACGTCCATGGAGAATGGAGAAGGGAGAAGGGAGAAGGGTAAAACCTGTTCCTGTTCCTGCCCCTTCCCTCTTCCCCCTTCCCCCTTCCCCAGCTTGCTGTACCCATGCCCCGGCAAATCCACCGCCAGCACGCTGAAATGTTCCGCCAATCGCTCCGCAACTCCGCCCCACATGCCGCCGTGCATGCCCCAGCCGTGGATCAGCAGCAGCGGTGCGCCGCTGCCGTAACTGTCAACGTGCAAGCTCATGCAACGCCTCGATTAACTGCGCCACATCCCCGGCGCTGTGCGCGGCAGACAAAGTGATGCGCAAGCGCGCCGTGCCCGGCGGCACGGTGGGCGGACGGATCGCCGCGACCCAGATACCGCGCTCGCGCAACGCATCGCTCAACGCCAGCGCCGCCCGGTTATCGCCGATCAGCAACGGCTGAATCGCGGTATCCGACGGCATCAAATCCCAGGGCAAATCGGCCACGCCACTACGCAGTTGCACGATCAGCTCGCGCAGATGCTCTCGCAACGCATCGCCTTGTTCGATGAGTTGCAGGCTCGCCGATACCGCACAGGCCAATGCGGGCGACGTGGCCGTGGTATAGACATAGCTGCGCGCCTGGTTGACGAGGGTATCGATCACCACCTGTTCCGCCGCGACAAACGCTCCGAACACCCCGACCGCCTTGCCCAGCGTCGCCATGTAGATGATGCGCGACGAGTGTAAATCCCCCCTGCCCCCCTTTTTCAAAGGGGGGTTATCAACATGCGCATCGACATGCCCCCCCCTTTGCAAAGGAGGGGTAAGAAACTGCGCACCTGTAAGCTCCCCCCTTTGAAAAAGGGGGGCTGGGGGGGATTTGGGTTTGAAGTTAAACAGCGAGCCGCGCCCCTGCCCGCCCAGTACGCCGAAGCCGTGCGCATCATCGACCAGCAGCCACGCATCATGCTGTTCGCATAACGCCAGCAATTCCGGCAGCGGCGCAAGATCGCCGTCCATGCTGAACACCGCATCGGTGATGACCAGCTTGCGCCCGCTTCGCGTTTGTTCGAGCAGTGCCGCCAGTTGCTCCATGTCGTTATGGCGATAGCGTTTGACCCCGGCGCGTGACAGCAGCATCGCATCGTTCAATGAAGCGTGATTGAGCTTGTCGGCGAACACCGTATCGCCCTTGCCGGCCAGCGCCTGCACTGCGCCGAGGTTCGCCATGTAGCCGGTGGAAAACAGCAGCGCGGCGGGCTTGCGAACAAATGCCGCAAGTTCCTGTTCGAGCCGGTGATGCGGTTCGAAATGCCCGCTCACCAGATGCGCCGCGCCCGCGCCGACACCCCATTGCGCCGCACCCCGCTGCAAGGCGGCGACGGGCAGCGGATGGTTGGCCAGGCCGAGGTAATCGTTGCTGCAAAACGACAGGTAGGGTTTGCCATCCACCACGATATGCGGCGACTGCGGGCTGTCGAGCGTGCGCCGCTGGCGCAGCAGGCCTTGCGCGGCGCGCTCGTTCAATTCATTTTGCAGTTCGGTGAAAGGCATGGATTTTCGTAGGTTGGGTTAGGTGCGGTTTTGCGCCGTAACCCAACGATATATGTCGGGTTACGCTGCGCTAACCCGACCTACGATTTTTCGACCAGCGGATACATCCCCAGCTTGCCGAGCAACGCCCTATCCTTCTCCACATCCGGGTTGCCGGTCGTAAGCAATTGCTCGCCATAAAAAATCGAGTTGGCTCCAGCAAGAAAACACAAGGCCTGTACCGCATCGGACATCTGCTGCCGCCCTGCGGAAAGGCGCACGCGCGCCGCCGGCATGGTGATGCGCGCCACGGCGACCGTGCGCACGAAATCCAGAGGGTCGAGATCTTCCGCGTCCGCCAGCGGCGTGCCTTCCACTTTGACCAGGTTATTGATCGGTACGCTCTCCGGATAAGGGTTCATGTTGGCCAGTTGCGCGATCAGCCCGGCGCGCTGCGTGAGGCTCTCGCCCATGCCGACGATACCGCCGCTGCATATGCTCATCCCCGCGCGGCGCACCCGCTCCAGCGTATCCAGCCGATCCTGATAATCGCGCGTGCTGATGATGTTGCCATAAAACTCCGGTGCGGTATCCAGGTTGTGGTTATAGTAATCCAGCCCGGCGGCGCGCAGTTGCTCGGTCTGCTCGTCGTTGAGCATGCCCAGCGTGGCGCAAGTTTCCATGCCGAGGTCGCGCACCGCCTTGACCATTTCCACCACGCTCTCCATGTCTTCTTCGCTCGGCTCGCGCCACGCCGCGCCCATGCAGAAACGCCCGGCACCTTTCTGCTGCGCGGCGCGCGCGGCTTCCACCACGGCGCTCACCGCCAGCATCTTGCGCTCTTCCACACCGGCGGAATTGAATGCCGATTGCGGGCAATAGCCGCAGTCCTCGGTGCAGCCGCCGGTTTTGATCGATAGCAGGGTGGAAAGCTGCACCGCATTCGGGTCGAAATGCTCGCGGTGGATTTGCTGCGCGCGGTATAGCAAATCGGCGAACGGCAGTTTGAACAGGGCTTCTATGTCGGGCACGCTCCAGCGTTGCGGCGCGGCAGTTTGGTTAACACGAGGCTCGCGTAGCGAGTCTTCCTCCCCCTCTCCCGCTTGCGGGGGAGGGGTGGGGAGGGGGGAACGGTCATGGCAAGTTATATTATCAGGGTCGGCAAGTTTGCCATGACCGTTGGCAGGGCGGATAAATTCTAGGGTCTGGGTGTTGGCTATAACTTGTGTATTCATGGCGGTATTCATGGCGGCCTAGCGAGTATGATGGGGCAAAAGCGGCGCATCATCCTTGAAGGGACGATAGTTTGTCAATTTTACACAATGTTATTTTGAACATCAGCGCAGGAATTAAGCAGATCCTGCCCGCTCAGCCCTGCGTGCTGTGCGGCAGCATGAGCCATGACGGGCTATGGTGTGCGCCCTGCGACCGCGCCATGCCCTATCTCGACGCGGCACTTTGCCCGAGCTGCGCCCTGCCGACTCCGGGCGGAGAAGTGTGCGGGCGGTGCCTGCAACATCCGCCCCTGTTCACCCGCACCACTGCCGTATTCGCCTACAGCTTCCCGCTCGACAAACTGGTCCAGGCGATGAAATACGGCGAACGGCTGGCGCTGGCTGGCGCCTTTGCGGAAAAGCTGGCGCATCGAGCCGATAAAAACCACCGACCGGATTGCGTCATCCCGATGCCGCTGCACCCGGCAAAATTGCGCAAACGCGGCTTCAACCAATCGCAACTGCTCGCCGCCAGAGTCGCCCGCAAGCTTGGCATCGAGCTGCTGCCGCACGCCTGCCGCCGCGTGCGCGACACCCCGTCGCAATCGGCCTTGCCGTGGAAGGAGCGCAAGAAAAACGTGCGTGATGCGTTCTGCTGCGATGCCGATTTGAGCGGCAGGCGCGTCGCGCTGGTAGACGATGTGCTGACCACCGGAGCCAGCCTGAACGCGCTCGCCGAGGCGGCGCAAAAACGCGGCGCGGTTGAAATCAGCGCATGGGTAGTGGCGCGAACGCTGCCGCACAAGCGCACGTAGGGGTGCGATTTATCGCACCCTGATCTATATATCAGAAGAATGGCGCGATAAATCGCGCCCCTACAATCCCTTGAGCTTCTGCTGCACAAACGCCTGCAATTCCGGGGTAAGCGTTCTCGATTCGAGCGCGCGGCGGAACGCATTTCTGGCATCTTCATTGCGTTGCACCGCCTGCAAGGAAATGCCGTAGCCCATCAGCCAGACGCCGTTGTCCGGGGCGAGTTGCAGCGCGATCTGGTAATGGCTAATCGCTTCCTTGTGGCGGTTGCGGCGTTGCAGCAAGGCGGCAAAAAATGCCTGGTAGTCGGCCTGCGCATCGGCATAGGGCAAGGATTTTTCCAGCGTTGCCACGGCCTGTTCGAGGGCGTCATGTTCCACCTGCAAGCGCGCCAGCAGCATGGCGAACCCGGTATGTCCGGGCTTGGCATTCAGCCGCTCCTGCAACACGCGTTCGGCTTCCGCGCCTTGCTTGCTTTCCAGCAGCAAGGCCACCAATGCCTGACGCGCCTCGTCGTGGCCGGTATCGAGGCGCAGCACCGCCCGGTAACCCGCGATGGCGTCGGCGATATGCCCCTGCTGCATGGCCGCGACCGCCTGGCGGAATTCCGCATCGGCGCGTTGCTCGGGGCTGACCTGTTTCATCGGCGATGCGCCTGGCGATGCTCGGGGTGCGGCCATTGAAGGAGTTTGCATGGGCTGCGGCTTGGTGGTTCGCGCAGGCGGCGCTGCATGGGTCGGCAGTTTTTCGCCCGCGTCTGAAGCTGCGGGGCTTTTCGCGTCGTGCAAAGTTGCTGCTTGCCGGAGAGAAGAAGGCAGCGGTATCGCGGCCAACTCAAAGCTAAGACGCGATGCGGGCGGGAGTATTTCCACCGGCGGTGCTTCTCCCGAGCCAGCGTCAGCCACGGCACTGGCGATGTTAACGGCACTGGTGATATTAACGGCGCTGGCTGCATCAACAGCACTGGCAACAATAACGGCGCTGGCAACTCCAGCCACCTCAGCCGCAACTGGAGCGGCAGGCGCTGGCACAACCGGCTGCGGCCTGGCACTCGCCGCTACCACCGTAGCCTTGCGCATCTGCATCCATTGCCATGCCCCTATCCCGCCTGCCAGCGCCAGCAGCAATGCCAGCAACGGCAAGGCATAGCTAGGTTGGCGGCGCGGCACCGGGCGCACCATGGTTTGTTCCGGCGCGGTATGTTCACCGCGCTGTTCGAGCTGGTTGAGCACTTGATTGATGACGCTCATTGCAGCGCCATCCACGCGATTCCCAGAGAGGCAATTAACGCCGCGCCGGTCAAGGCCAGCGCCCAGGGCAACCAGTCGCGGCGCGCTTCCGGCGTGTCGGCTGCCGCATCGCGGATATGCTTGGTCGATACCTGCTGCCGCCCCTCGCCAAACGCCAGCATCAGCGCCTTGTGCGCAATAATGTTGACCAGCCTCGGCGTGCCGCCGGTGATGCGGTACAGCTTGCCCACCGCCCCCTTGCCGAACAGCGTTTCGCCGGGATATTTGGCCACCGCCAGGCGGTGGCGCAAATAGCGTTCCAGCTCGTCCCTGCGCAACCCTTTCAGTTCGTGCTGGAAGCTGATGCGCTGGCGCAACTGGCGTATCGAGCGGTTCCGCAAGCGTTCGTTCAGCTCCGGCTGGCCGAACAGCACCACCTGCAACAACTTGCGTTTCTCGGTTTCGAGATTGGTGAGCAGGCGCAACACTTCCAGGCTTTCCAGCGGCATCGCCTGCGCTTCGTCCAGGCACACCAGAGCGCGCTGACCGTTGCGCGCACATTCCAGCAACGCGCGCGTCAGCCCCTTCAACAACTGGTGCTGGTCGGTATCCTTGTCCAGCGTCACGCGAAATTCTTCCGCCAAGGCCAGCAGCAAGCTGCGTGGTTCGAGATAGGGATTGAGGATGTAGGCGGTGATAAAGCGCGGCGCGGGCTGCGTTTCATTTGCTGGTGTGGCGAATGCGGGCGACGCCTGTTCCGGTGCGCCGTTCAGCGTGACGGGTTGCTTCCCCTGGTTCAACGTGGCGAGGAACTTGCGGCACAGCAACGTCTTGCCATTGCCCACTTCGCCGACGATCTTGACAAAGCCTTCGCCGTTGCGCGCCGCCACCAGCAAAGTGTTGAGTGCCTCCTGATAGCTGGAGCCGGAAAAAAAGAAGCTGGTGTCCGGGGTCAGGCTGAAAGGTTGTTCGCGCAGGCCAAAGTGCTGTAAATACATATCAAGGCCTAGTGACCTGCCCGTTCAGCCTGTCAAACCGGTCGCGGCTCTGCGTGATGTCCTGCGACCAGTCCTTGTCGTTGTCCACCACCGTGGGTCTCAACAGGATCACCAGCTCGCGCTTTTCGCTGCGCTGGCTGGTTTGGCCGAACAACGTGTTCTTGGACATACCCGGCAAGCCGGAACGGTCGTCGAAAGTCGCCGATCGCATCAGTCCGCCAATGGCGACGATCTGCCCATCCCTGGCGCGCACGATGCTGTCGGTTTCGGAAACGGAACTGGAGGCCAGCGGCAGATTCATCGTCCCGCCGACTCCGCCGACATTCACTGTCTTGTTCACGGTGCTGACCAGGCTCACCGAAGGATGGATATGCAGGATGATCTCGTTGTTCTGGTCGATGCGCGGCGTCACGTCCAGCGCGATGCCGGAAAAGAACGGTTGCAGCGTCACGCTCGGCGTGGAAGTGGTGGCCGTGCCGGTGGTTGTGGTGGTGGAAACATTGGTCACGAAAAACTCATCGGTGCCGACCTTGAGCACCGCCTTCTGGCCGTTCAACGTGGCGATGCGCGGGCTGGACAGCACATGCACATTGCCCTGCGACTCCAGGAAGCTCAACAGCGCGGCAAAATTGCTGGTTTGAAACGCCAGACCGAACATCGTCCCCGCATTGGCTGCGTTGCTGATCAAAGTGGCGCCCGGCAAGGCCGAAAGCGCCGAATTGGAAATCGCGGTCGATGTCCCGTCTACCGCAGTGGGTGCCAGTGCTGTTCCGGCACCAATTTGCCCAAATGCTCCACGGCTGGTTGGGCTGGTTTTCAGGTTGCCGAATCCGGCCCAATTCACCCCGGACTGAAACCCGTCATTGAGCTGCACCTCGATAATTTTCGCCTCGAGGATCACCTGCCGCTCGATGGAAATCTGCGAGGCCTTGAGGTAAGCCGCGACGCTTCTCAGCTCGTCCGGCATCGCGCGCACCACGATCACGCCCGACATCGGGCTGACCACGACGCTGCGCCCTTTTTCGGTACCGACGATCGCCAGCAGCGACTTGTTCAGCTCATCCCAGAAATCCGCGCTGCTGGTCGTGGTTACTTTGCTGCTGTCCAAGCCGCGCGAAGTCGGGCTGGTGGCCGTAGTAGTCGTAGCCGTACCTGACGTGCCACCCGGGGAGCTATCCGAAACCGAACCGGAGGTCACGCGCAACGACGAAGTCCCCTCGCGCAACCCGGTCAAATAATTCACCTGAAAAATCCGCGTTTGCAGCGTCAACGGCTGGATATAAATACGCGTGCCATCCATCTTGTATTCGTAACCGTAGATCTCGCGGATCGCCTCGAGCGCCTCGAGCACCGTCACGTCTTTCAGGTTCAGGGAAATATTGCCGCCGACCTCGGGATGCAACAGCATGCTGTAGCGTGTGCCGGAAACGATGGCCATGAACACCTGGTTGACCGGCGTATTGTTCACCGTCAAATCAAACTTGGTTTCCAGCGGCTTGTTATCCACCTTGGGCAAGCCCAGCGTGAGGGGCGGCAGCAAGGCATTGTTCACCGCATCGACCGACTTGCCCGGCTGTGCCCCGTCCTGTACGGCCTGGTTCATTTCGCGCTGAATGGCGTCCGCCGTTTGATTCTTGCTACTTGGCGCGGCACAGCCAGCCAGGACAGAAGACAGAAAACAGAAGACAGAAATCAGAAGCGGGGCTCTCATTTCATTTCCCCGGCTATAGCACGATCCGCCTTCTGATTCTCAGGCTGCGCCCGGCTTTTCGACGATTGCGGTGTTGTTTTCAATTTCTGCTCTTTATTCTCGACGGGAACTTTGACCGTGGTCATTTTTACACCGGGAAACAACGTCATCACTTGCCTCCCCTGCGCTCCGCGCAATACTACGCCACCTTCGTTCACTTCAATCAGTTTTGCATCGCCGTGTTTTCCGCCCAATTCGACGGTTTCCCCATCGATAATCGCCGCCCGGCGATTTTTTGAAATGATAATGGATTGCAGGCCTGCTGGAGCGGGCGCCGCTTCCACGCCACTCGCTGGAACCGGTGCGGTGATCGTGGCAGGCGGGCGAGTCGGATCGGTCAACTCTTCGGCGTGACAGAAGAAAGAAGGCAAAAGACAGAAAAAAATAGGTAGGGCGGAAATGCGCAGCGCCTTCCGCCGTATGCATACCACCCGGCTGATAGCTTTGCATAGCCATTCGGCTAAGTCACCCAAATACGGTGATATAAGCCGCCGGTTAACGCTACGCTCATCCGCACCAAATATTTCTGCTTTCTGCATCATACCGTCAACCATGTCTTATCCAGACTCAAGGTGTACAGGGTCAGTATCAGCTCCGCATCGGGATACTTGTCCACCCGCATACTGACCTCTCCCCAAAACATCTGTGCCGGCATGGCTTCCAGCGCGGTGAGGTAACCCAACATGTCCAGGTAGCCACCGCGCACGGTTATCTGTATGCCATGCTTGAAGATTTGTTTTTTCGGGTCAGGCTGCGTTTGCCCGGCGGGCAAATTTGCTGCGGTTGCTTGGGGCTTTTCAAGCAGCGGGCTCGCCGGCAGAGTTTTCAATTCGACCAGTTGCAGTTTGCCGTTTTTATTCAGCACCTGCTCCAGCAAACTGGCCATTTTGTCCGGTTCGACCAGCCGCTCGCGGCGGCTTTGCATATAGCCGTCCTGCTCCTGCAACTGCCGCTTGATTTGCATCAACCGGGTGCGCAGCGGCGAATGCTCATCGTCGCTTCTGGCTTGCAGCAAGCTTTGAATCTGCGCCTGCAACTCCTTCATTTTTTCCTGCTGCTGCACCACCTGCGCCGATAGCGTTTTTTGCTTCGCCAGCAAGGGATCAAGCAATGCAGTATTGACCGATGCAACCACTACAAACGCCGCCGCCAGAAAAATTATCGCACGCTCGCGCAGCGACAAGCCGTCGATCTTGTTGCGCGCCAATTCCCAATAGCGCTTCATTTTTTGTAACTACTCAGGTCAAAAAAACTCCCCCGCCAGATACCAGCGTCCAACCACCCCTGCGCACCGAGCGCTTCGCTTCCCCCTTTGCAAAAGGGGGACTGAGGGGGATTTGAAGTGCGCCGCTCTCTCGCCGCCTGCTGTAAATCCCCCCTACCCCCCTTTTTCAAAGGGGGGTATCTCCACTCCCAGCCTTTCTCATGCAAGGGGAAAGGAGAAAACAGCCACACCTGAGTAGTTATCATTTTTTAACCTCTCCGTCCGCGCTGGAGTGCAAGGTAAATTCAACATAGCGCGGAAGGGTTCCCTGGCTTGCGTCACCCCCAGGGCTCGCAACAACCTTGGGCTGGCGCATTTGCAACGTGGCAAAAGTCCTGCCGCGCATGATGTTTTCCTGGCTCAAACGCTGGATATAGGCGGGAAGCAGCTCAGGGGCTAACACCGCGCCGTTCAGGCTGATTTGCGCCGCGTCGCCGCTCACCCTGAAGCCGGTCAGCCACAGCCCTTGCACCACCTGGCGCGAGAAAGCGCGCATATATTCCGAATAGCCGGTGGTATTGCCCACCGCGCCAGACTTCATGAGTTCGATCAACTCGGCCTGATCGGCAAGCTGTTTTTCCAGGCGTCGCACCTCGTCCTGCAATGCCTGGTTGGCCTGTTGCGGGGAGAATTCTGCGGCATAGCGCGCCAGCCGCACCTGCTCGGCGTTGAAACGCTTGGTGCTTTCCTCAGATTGCTTGCCGAGCAGCTCGACCTGCTGAAGCGCATAGCCGTAAAAAACCAGCGAACCGGCCACAATCAACACCAACCCCTGCAACATCGCCAGCAGCGAAAAATGTTTGCGCCGCTTGACGAAAGCCGGGTTGAACAGGTTGATCTGCTGGCTCATCGCGCTCACCCTTCCCGGCGCAATGCCGCGCCCAGCACCGGCAATGCAAATGTGGCGAATTCGCTCTCCGCCAGCGCCGGGACTGCGCTGATGTCCAGCGCTTGAGACAAGTCCAGCTTTTCCACTTTCACGCTTATCATCGCCGCCATAAACTCCACCAGCCCGGTGTCATCTGGAACGCTCACCAGGACGCGATCTAGCGGCAGATAGTGAAACTGGCGATCGAAATAATCCAGCGAACGCTGTAATTCCAGTTCGACGCGATCGCGGGATTGCTCGCGCAAATTATTGTTGGCATCGCGCAATTGCCCCACGCTGATTTCGGTACGCCGCGACATATATAACTCGCCGCCCGAAGTGAACGTCAGCAAGCCGCCGTTATCGTCGAAAGCCAGCAGCGCCAGCGCGCGACCTTCCTGCTCGAACAACGCGGCAATATTGCGCTGCGCCATTTCTGGAATATCGATCACATCCAGCTTGAGCTTCGCCTGCTCGAATAGCGCCATACGCTTCTGGATAATATCGTTGGCCGCAGCGACTGCAAACAGGGATTGAACACGTGCCGGGCCGGATTGGTCGACGGGAATCTGCAGCACGTCCACCGTGGCATTGTCGACGTGGTAACTCAAACTATCCTTGATTTTCCAGCAAATCGCCGTCTTCAATTCCTCGGCGGGCACATTCGGCGCCTCGACCAGCAATAGCTGATATTCGCCCGGCAGCAACAGCGTGTTGAAATGATGGCCGCCAAGATTCGCATCGCGGCATAATTTTTCCAAAGCAGCCGCCGACGCCGCGCCGGTCTCGTGATATTCGCAGCGCTTCACATGCGGCATCGCCCCGGAAAACTTGACCTCCGCCAAGTAAAAGCCATGCGCACCCAAACCGATGGCAAGCCGGCCACCGCCGAGGATTTTTGATCCAAACAACGACCCAAACAATGAAGAAATAAACGGGATTTGCATAATCGACACGAAGTTAATTTAACAACTTGTTGTTGTCAATTGATTTTAACCGCTCAAGTGTATGGCGAATACAGGGGCAGCCCACACTCAGCCACGCTGGCCCAGGTGAATTGCTCACCACACCTTACGCAAGCTTCAAGCATCTTCAAAAACACGCGCCATGGGCATCGTCAACGCCACCGACTCAAACACGCAGTTATCCCCGCCCGCAAAATCGCGCAACAGCCAGAGCCCGTCAGGCTGTCGGCGAAAACTCTCGACCCCTTTACGGTCAATATCCACCAAAACATATTCCTCAAGGCTCTCGATTTTGCGATAAGCGGCAAACTTGGTGCCCCGGTCGTAAGCCGAGGTGGAATCGGAAAGCACCTCGATGATGAGCTTGGGATGCTCGATGTAAAGATCGGCCACTTTGTCCGCGTCATTGCAGGTCACCATCACATCGGGGTAGAAAAAAGCGTCCATCGCCTGGATGCTCAACTTCATGTCAGCAATCAAAGGCCGGCATGGCGTACCGCGCAAATGCTCGCGCAATGCACTGCCCAGATTAAGTGTAACAATCACATGCTCCTGTCGCGCGCCCACCATGGCGAAAACCTCTCCCGCCGCGTACTCGTGCTTGTCGATCTGCTCGGCTTCCCAAGCCAGATATTCTTGCGCACCGAACGCCATCTTATCTTGTGTTAAAGCCACGGTTATTCTCCTTTTACGGGAATTCGATAAATGCATTAACGCTCCTTTCGATGTAGCCCAAGCTACCGGGTGTGCCGCCGGTGGTCGCGGTGGACGTTATCCAGAAAACGTAGCGTGTCACCACTCCCTCGGAATAGCTGTTCATGGCGCAGGTTACCGTTACGGTGAAACCATCCGGCATGATATCCATCACGCTCGGGCTCGCCGGGCAAGCGGTGAGCGGGCTGGCGCAACCGGCGCCGTTGCAGATCATGGCCACCGCCCACTCGCTCCCCATTCTGGCCGCACGATAGCCACGTGAACCCTGAAGATCATTTGCCGAATCGATATGCTGGGTGGTAGAAAAAGTCGTCATGAAAGCGCCAAGCATGGCCAGTATGACCAGCAAAAAAATGGCCGACACCAGAGTAAATCCACGCACGCGTTTCATGGGGTATTGTCCACATGAACCTGGTGGTAAAGCTTCACGCTTTCGCCCAACTGGGTCACCGTCAGCGAAATTTGAAGAATACCGTTCATCGAAAAACCGCTACTGCTGCCGGGCGGCTCATATTTGAAGCTGCATGTCGTCACGTTTTCGGCGAGCGTAGCGGCAGTAGCACCTGCGGCCATTGCGGAACAGTCGGCGGGCACGGGCCTTACTGCCGACAACGTGCGACTGTAACGATAGAGCGTGTTCGCATTACAGACGTAGGCGACAACGTGCTCGCTACTGGGAATGACCTGAAAGCGATAATAGGGAGACTCCCCTGGGAGCTGCTTTCTGTTGAATGGCGCGGCAGTGCCGGTGCCCACAAAAGTGACAGCCGAGGTGGTCGCGTCCACTGGCGCTACGCTCGCAACCTGAATGGCGTTGTAACCGCAATACGCATTGCCGCCGGCGGTACCCATGCCAACGCTGCCGCTACAGTCGCTATTCCCGCTACCGTCGTTGTAGATGGCGACCACGTCGCCCGCAACAATTTGCATGGTCGCCGGCAAGGCAGAGTTCAGCCACAGCATGTCGAACGAGCTATCTACTACCGAAAAATCAAGCTCATCCCCACTCCCCGAGCTGTCTTTCGCCATCCGGTAGCGCGCGCCGATTTTGGTCGGTATGAATTCGACGCACTGATCCGATCCATCACCCGGGTTGCGCACGCTATTCGGCAGCGCGAGATGAATGTCCCGCGCGATGCGGCGCACGGCCGTGTCGGCCACATCGGTCAGCTCGGCGCGGCGGGCGGAATCAATGTAGGCATCAACAGCGCCCTTGATGAACACCGCCACGATGCCCGCGAGAATTCCCGTGATGACAATGACGATAATCGCTTCGACCAGCGTAAACCCGGCGCAGCGGCGTGGCCTCATGGAAATATTTGGCCGCATGGTCAGTAATTCCCCCGGTAGCCGCTCAGCGCGTAAACAGCGTTGCTCGGGTCGGTTACGGTAACCGTGACTTTCTTCATGCTCGCACCGCTCACTGTCACTGCCGTCACTTCGACTTTGGCCCAGAAGGTGTCGGGCAAGAAGTCTATTGTCGAGCTGGCGATCATCTGGTTGCCCAGAATTTTCTTTGCGGCTGTGCTGCCATCGAAGCATAAATAATCGTCGACGTCATCGAATAGCGCCCGCTGCGTGTCGCAGACAGTTGGTACAAATCCCCCCGCCGGATTCTGGTATGCCTTCAGCAAGACCTCTTCGAGAACCGCATCGGCCATGGCAATCGACTGCTTGCGCACCACCGGATCGGCGCTCGATTTCACCACAGTATTGATAACCAGGAGAATGCCGGCCAGACCAACGCTGACAATGACGATAAACATAATCAGTTCGACCAGGGTCAGGCCGCGTTGGTCGTGCCGGTTGGGGTTAACGTACATAGCCTGTCGCCGCGTCGACTTTGATATCGGTCGCATCCGTTATTGTCAGGGTGTGCGTACCGGTGCCGCTTGCTGCGCCGGACGCCAGGAAATTAAAGCTGGTTCCTCCCAACCCGCTGCCGCCGCGCGGCGTTGCCGGCAAGGTCAACGGCCCGTCGCAAGTGCCGTCCGGTATCGTGGCCGTGTCGATATTCAAGGATATCCCGGTTGGATTAACCGTCACGCACACCGTCCGCCGTTGCGCGACCGCCGATTTTTGCGCATAACGCAGCAGCGACAAAGTTTCATCCCGAAACCCGCGCGATTCAAAGACGCTTACATCCGCAAACCGTGGCAACACCGCTACCGCCAGAATGCCGACGACAATCATCGTCATGACCAATTCGACCAAGGTGAACCCGGCCGCAGTGCGGCGACAGTGCCCATCGCAGTAATGCCCGGCATCAAAAGGCGAATGCTCGCATCGCATCACTAGTAGCTCTCCCGAATATAAATTGGCTGCCGGCCGCCACTGCCGCCACAAAAGATGCCGAATGCGGCTCTGGCGACGGGATCGCGGTCATAATTTGCACCATACCACTTGCCGCGCAAATAGGGCATGTTCGCACCAACCGTAGGCGGCTGCGCTGTCGAAAAATCAAAACTGGCACTGGTCGTCGTATTCAGCCCTAGAGCAAAAACGATATCGACACTCCCCGCCGCTGGCGACCCTGTTGGCTTGATCAGGGAAAATGAACCCAGCCCACTGGCGACGGAAAATGGGCCTGCGGGAATGTGCGTTAGATCGACGCTACCATTAAATCCCACTGGCTGATGATTCCCCAGCCCGATATTGGCTTGAGCAATACTCGTCAGGCTGTCATCCAAATTGGAGATGAATACGCTGTTTCCGTTCCTGTATTCCGCGCGGAAGGGAATGGTCAGATCACGCTTGTCGGAGCCGCAGGCATTGCCCAGCCAGAGGCGGCCGAAGCGCACCTTGGTATTGGCAATAAAACGACGTTCAGGGCTCGAATTGGGATTGCCGAAGGGTGCCGAATTGCCCGTCGCCGCATCGAGGTCGGGCGTCAGCACAGTCACACCGTCCGCGTCGCGCGGCATGGCTCCGAGTTGCAATGTCTCGAACGGCCCGTCCGGTAATGCGCTACGCGCAAGTTTGAGGTGAGCCGAGACAGTGCCGATTCCAGAAACCCAGAAAATTGCCGGATTCACAACAAGGGAATAGATGCCTGGCCCGACGATAGTAAGCCGATCAGTGAGCCCCGTCGCGCCATCGACAGCGCCCAGCCCCATACATTGCGTGCTGCCTGCGCAGCCGGTATTAAACCAGTTGGCACCGGTTCCCAGCGTCATTGCATCCAGTTTTGAATAGCCCGCAAAAGCATCGGAATAATTTTCTGTTGTGCCCCCACCCAGTTTTTCAGCGATAACCGTGAGCGTCAGCTTCATCGGCTCGTCCATGTAGGTGAATGGCGTTGCCTGCCCTTCAGCCGCCTGCAAGTCGCTGCGTGTCACCACCGAGCCGGCGAGGCTGAAATGATGCGGGATGAAGCGCCCCACCACCGCGTTCTTCGCACCCGAATGATCGAACACGAGCACGGTTCCGTTTGCAGCAGTGAGATTCAGCCCCGACGTATTCAGAAAATTTTGCGTCGGTAGAATGTTCAGATTCATACTGCCGACCTCGCCGTAAGTCAGATCGCCCGGGCACGCAACACCTCCAAAAAAATTGGTCCCACAAACAGTTATAGCGGGGGCAGGGTTTATGTTGGCCGTCGTGCCCAAAGCCAACGAGCCGCCGAACGTTCCCAGCGTGCCCCCGGAGGGCGAATTCAGTGTGGCAGAAAGTGCCGTCTGCCACCAGTAGCTGGGCGTCGAACCCGTCCCCGTAACCTGTGACAGAGTAGCCCCCGAATCCGGGACGCCATTCCAATCAACATCAGCCGTACTGCTCCACTGATAGGCGCCAACAGATGCCTTAAAAGCGGCGCCCGCCTGGGTAAAGATCGCCCCACCCGCCCCGCCATTGGCCGGATTGTTCAGAGTGACCGCACCACCGGTAATGTTCGATGCAACCACCGCGAACGGTCGCGCCGTGAGAGTCGTCGAGGTGCCGGTGACGGCAGGTGTGCCGGTAGCCACCGTATCGTCGCGCAGGCCGAGGGAATATTTGCCAACGTCGCTGGTGATCAGGCAGAAGTCGGCGACGCCATTGAGAAAGGTCAGGCTGAGATTGTGGTTGCCGCTGTCCACCACGGGCGGCGCGATGGACAGTGTCTGGCAGCTTCCATAAGCAGGCAGGCAGGTCCCCGCAACCGGCGCGCATATCTGTGGCGCAAGCGCGCCGCTGGGATGGTCGCCCGCAGCCGGGTTATACCAGCCGTCGAGCGCTCTTGCTCCCTCATACCCCGTGGTGTCGGTGCCCCCGCCGCAAGTGGCTTTGTTGCGAGTGATGCGCATCAGATGGGGGCGTCCGGCGACCACGCCGTCGCCCAGCGTATCCGGAGCCGGGGTGCTGACGACAAAGGAGGCGGCACCGCTGCTGAACTGCACCGGCGTCCCCAGGGACGAGGTCAGCGTGCCCGGCGCGGTGTATTCGGTTACGGTGATATACACATCCTGCGGAACCAGGTCGGACAGATAGAACTTCGCCACGCCATTGTCCCCCGCAGCGAAGGTGTAGCGCTTGTTGACGCTGTCCCAGGTTCCCTGGTTGGTCCCCTGCGAAACCCAGGTGGCGCTGGAGGCACCACCGCCTGACAGCGTCGCCGAAAGAGTCACGGTGTTGGTGTAGGTGGTAATCACTTGGCCATTGGTGTTAAGGGGGCTGATCGTCACCGTCGGCTGAGGGTCGCTGGGACAGGTCGTGGGTGTGAGGTTGTCGACCTGAATCCGGTATCCGGCCGGTGGCACAATGGTCTGGGCACAGATTTTCAGGCCAATGATTTCGTGGATATTGTTTGCGCCGCCAGTCGAGCCGGTGAAGGAGAGCTGCCAATTCTCCGGCACATCGGCCTGTGAAGGGTTAGCCACATAGGCATCGAATGATGTGAACAGCGGCGTGTAGCTGGTTCCGGTGCCGGAGGTATCGCGTTCGACGGTAACCAACGCGCTCTTGATACCCCCGGGATTGAGCGTCGGGTGATAGGTGTAACCGCGCGCATCCACCATCAGGCGATAGGCATCGCCGGGAGCCGCTGCGGCAGAGGCGGCGCTGTCGATCCCTGGAGCCAATGTGCCCGTACCACCAAGATAGGGATATCCGATCTGGCCGGAGCCTGAGCCGCGCACGCCCACCGAATCGAGGGTCAGGCCGGGTGCGGTGGGGGGCGGTGTGGCGACCCCGACGCGGCCCTCGGTGTTATTCGAAAAGTTGCCATACTCGTCAAGCCCGATACCGACCCATCCGGCGGTAAACCCCGGGCATCCCCCCGCGACATTGCAGTCATTGGCACAACCGGCGACACCGTTCTGGCATTTTTGCGCATAACCGAGCGAGCCGCCAAACGCGCCCGGCACCGCCGTGACAGTCGAATCGGATAGCGTCAGCGCAATACCGTCAGCGCCGGCACCCGTGCTCCCGTAGGCAATGCTGGTATGGGTCGCGGCCGCTCCCACTGCCAGCGCCAGCGCCGTATTGCTGGTTATCGATGAGATGGTGCCGATATACACACCCGTCGCCGTGTAAAGATGCTGGCCGTTCGCCAGTTCGGTCGTGAATAGTGTTCCGCTGCCGGTAACCGCCGTCGCGCCGGATGTCGTGCTGATCGTTCCGGTTCGCGCGGTATTCGAACCGTAGGCATAGTGCTTGAACTCGACGCTGATCCAGTTGCCTCTGGCGGGAAAAGCCCCCGGACTGGTCGCTGCGGTGGAAACACTGGGCGTGTTATCGGTCAGGCGAAGCCTGTTATTGATAATGCGTGGCGCGCCGAAACTGCCGCTGTTGGTGCTCACCCCCCAACTGCCCCCGTAAATCGTCGAAGGGTTGAGGCTGACGCGGTTGAAGTTGTCGCACACACAGGTCGTGCCGACCGGGCTCCCCGACGGCACCGAGCACACGAAACCGGCTTCCCCGGCGACGAAGTCGGTGACGCCGACAATGGGGCCTGCCAGGCTGGCCGTGATGGCAAGCGCGGAGGGCGTCGGTGCTGCCGGCTCGGTCCACGCTCCGTCGTAGCGGCCCAGCACAAAACCGAGCGGGCTCGCGCCAACATCCACGTCGCCGGTGACGAAGTTGAAGGTCGCCACATAGGAACCTGCATTGATGGTGTCGCCGGACAGCGTCCAGAAGCGGTTGACGTCCTTGCTGGAATCGATAGACGAGCTCGCGACGTTCGGGTGCTCGTTGCCGGTGGTGCTGCCGGTCATCGTCCCGCCTGCCGATCCGGCCGGCGTGGTCAGGTCGATCGGCGCATACACCGAGCCGCTGCCCACGGGGAAGCGGCAGGTAGTCGCGCCTGCGGGAAAGGTCAACTGCACATTACCGGCGACAAAACCGTTGGTGCGCGACCAGCTCGGCGCATTGCAATTCGCCGACAAAGTCAGGATGTTGGCACCGGTGGTGATAGCGCCGCTGGTCAGCGTCAGCACACTGCTGGCCGTGACTGCATCGTTGAGCGTGAGGCCGCTGGCGTTATTGAGTGCCAGATTCTGGAAATTTGTCGCGCCAGTAATGCTCTGCGCTGCCGCCCCATTGAAAGTCCAGGTGCCGCTTCCAGAGGTAAAGGCGCCCGAATTGCTGAAGTTACCGGTCGTGCTGACGGCCCCGCTGCCACCCGAGTATGCGCCACCCGCATTGATTAAAACATCGCCAGCAACGGTAAGCGTATTCGCCGTGTTGCCCAGCGTCCCGTTGATGGTCAACGTCCCGATTGCAGGTGTGTTGATGTTCTGGGTCACCGTGTGACCTGCGGCGATGGTAACGGTATCTCCGGCAAGCGGGATGCCGCCACGGCACATCACCCACGTCGCAGGCACATTCCAGTTGCCGCTGGCCTTGCTGGTGCAATTTACCGGCAAACTGTAGTCAACGGTGATCGACATGTGATCGACGCTGACCGTGCGTGCGCCACCCGTAGCCCCGGCTTTGGTCGAAGCGAGCGCCGCACCAAAATTGACCGAATTGATGTCGGCAGGCGCCCATGTTCCTAGCCACAGATCAGTCGCGCCGCCATGCGCCTCGGAGACATCCACCGTGGTGTAGTCGGTAAGCGTGGCGCGATCCGTCGCCTGAATGGCAGCAACGCCGGCCACGTCCATGACCAGCCGCATCGCGGCGTCCCGTATCAGAGTGCCGCTGGCCTTTCGGTCGACATTGACGGTGATGCCGTTGATCGTTGCTCCGACAGGAATGGCGAAGCCGTAGCCGGTACACTGCAAATAGTTGGTAATCTGGTTGTCGTTCACCGAGGCGGTGGCATAAACAACATTATCGTTGGCAAGCGGGCCAGTCAGCGTGCCCCACGCTATTGTGCCGATAGTCGCGACATTAACGCAGGCCGTGGGACTGCCCGTGGCGGAAGTAATATAAACATCGTAGACCTCTCCACTGAAGTTGCCATCGCCGACAACCGCGCCACCAAGCGGATTAAGCACGGCATCGGCAATGGAGTTATCGTCGACCAGATTCAGCCCCAATGTGCCATTGCCGATACCGGTGCTTGCCGTGACGGTATAAACCGTGCCGCTGACCGGCGTCACCCCAGTAATGAGTGCGCCGCTCATACCATATGCCTGGGCCAGCGCAAAATCGCTTGCATCCACCCCTGTCACATTTTCGCTGAATGTCACGGTCCACGAAACGCTCGCCAAAGCGGTTGGTGTCGGGTTGACGCGCGTGATGGAGGAAACCGTCGGCGAAACCTTGTCTATGGCGTAAACCTGACCGGTGAATGGCAGATTGGTCGGCGCGACGCTGAGCCCCGTCGAGTTGACCATGTTCAGCCCCAGCGTGCCGCTGCCCGTGCCGGTGCTCGCCGTAACCGTCCAGGTGGTGCCGCCGCCGCTTACTCCGGTGATCGCCGGCGTGCCCCCCAGTCCGACATTGACCGGCACAAAGTTGCCGCTGCTTACGCCGGTCACGCTGGTGCTGAATATCACCGTCCAGGAAACGCTGGCGGCATTGGTCGGGCTGGCGGCGGCGAGATTGATCGAAGTGACGGAAGGCAAAGTGTAAGTCAGCGATATCTTGCCGCCCGCGCCGGCACCGCCGACGATATTCGTACCCTCTGCCGCCCCGCCGCCGCCGCCACCATTACCGGAGGCCGGCGCAAAACCGTTTTGACCGTTGGCGTTCCCGCCGTTTCCGCCTATGCCGCCGCCTACCGGCGCCGCCGCAGCCGTAGCCGTAGCCCATGTCACAGGGCCGCTAGTGCCGTTTGCCGCCGTGCCCGCCGAAGATCCACCCGGCCCGCCCCGCCCCGTGGTGTTATTGCGCCCTGTGCCACCGTTGCCACCGGAAAATTTCGTCGTGCCCACACCAGCGGCAGCCGCGCCACCCAAGCCGCCCGGTGGCGGAGTGCCCGTGGATGGCGCACCGCCCGCGCCGCCCTTCGCCATCACCGTAGCGGCGTTGATAAAATAGGAATCGCCACCCGTGCCGCCGGTGCCTGCCGCGACGCCCACGCCGCCCGCACCAACCGTTACCGCGTAAGAATTTCCCGGTATGACAGGGACTGCAACCGTTTTGGAATAGGCGCCGCCGCCGCCGCCGCCACCACCATCCGAGTTCATGTTCTGACCACCGCCTGCGCCACCGCCGCCCCACACCTCGACATCGACCGAGTTCACTCCTGCTGGCGCAGTCCAGGTGCCAGATGCGGTAAAAGTATCTGTCGCCGCCTCGACAGCGCCCACCAGCAAAACAGATAACAGAAATATCGCCTTTGTAAAAGCGGTAAAAACAGGGACAGACCACGGTTTTTTCATGTTATTTATTCGTCTCAGCAGGTATTCCTGATCAGCCACAAAATTCAACAGCCTCTTGCCCACGAGCCTCAATCCAGCAATGGGCTTGTGAAGTGCGCCGATTATTTCGAAAAAGCCGGTCGCAAATCAATAGGTGCAGACTCCATCGATTGAGCATTTTCATGCCGCAACACCTTTTCTCTTCCAGATGCGAGAAAAATCAATGGCGCATCCAGGGAGTTCAAAGCAATGTTTCTCATCATGAAAATCCCCGACCTTACGGTATTCGCCTTCGATCAGCCGATAGACCTTGGCCTTCTTTGAGCCCGGATAGATCAGTACGTATGCATGACGCCCTCTGTGCGATAAAGGTCAAATTTGATGACTTCGTCACGCCGGGCGGACTTGGGTGAGACGACTTCGAATATCAGTGAGGGAGCTCGTGTCAGCCGCTCGCCTTCCGGTTGATAGCAGATCACCAGCACATCTGGCCGCGCTACAGTATTCTCGGAAAATTCAACATCAATTCCAAAAAGTGCTTGGTAGTTTGGGCAATCATCAATGCTTTCTCCAAGCTGATGAGAAATGGCGAAGCTCGCCGCCTGATGCTCAATGGCAGGCGACGGCGCCATCTCCACCGGCTGGCCGTGAATCAGTTCCCAATCGCCTTCCCATTGCAGGTAATCCTGCACCGTATAGGTTTCCATTGCTGGTTGAATGGACATGATATTCAAGCTCCTTTCAAAAACAATTCGCGACTACTCAGGTACCTGCTGCGCTGCCCACCACATTGATCAATCCGAAATTCTGGTGTTGTGATCGATGGGCGGCAACTACCCACTTTACCGTGCTTCAAGCTTTTTTGTGATCGCGGTTGGATTCTACCTGCAATCCAGCACTGCAATCACCGTCACCTCGTCGCTTTGTTTGTCATAGTAAATGAAAAACGGAAAACGTTTGGCAAGTGCGCAAAACAGCCGTTCGTCGACTTTGGGGTGCATCCCCCCCGTAGAATGCCAATAGAGCCAATATCTGCATAGAGACTGTCCAGAAAATAGCTGCCAACACCTTCCTGCTGGCGGTTGTAAAAAGCAAATCCTCGCAACAAGTCTTCTCTGCTGACCTGGGGATGCGCACTCGCATTACAGCCCTTCAGCTTGAATTTGAATACGCTTCTTCGCATCCGCCCATTCGGAAATCTCTTCTTCTCCGCTATCGAGTTTTTGCAATCGCTCGGCTAAAACATCCCGATGCCACAATGGCACATCAAGAGCGCCAGATGTTTCACTGCACATTGAATCCCACAAAACCTCCATCAATTTTATCCGCTCAACTATTGGCATCGCTGCAATCTCAATATTGGACATTCTCTCTTCCTTAAATAATGTTTTTATGAAAATCGGGGGCAGACCCATGGCGCTCGGTTAAGCAATTTTTCGCCTATTCGCCGCCGCCCCTGCATCGATTTGGTAGGTTGGGTTAGCGTAGCGTAACCCAACAATCCACCTTGTTTTATCAGTGTTGGGTTACGCGATAAAGCCGCTAACCCAACCTACACATGCCGTTTTATGGCGGTGTAAATCCTTAACCGAGCGCCATGAGGGGCAGACCCAATGCTGTTCACTTTACCGTTCGTGGTGAGCCTGTCGAACCACCAGCATACAAGGGCGGAGAGCGCAGCGTTAACCAATGACTAGGCCGTCGTTTTTTGACGGCCTAGTCAGATGGCTATGCAAAGCTATCCGCCGTATGCTGGCCTCTCGCACAACTTCCATTCGGCGGATAACAACCTGCGGCCTCACCGGTACAGGGGAACACGTACTTTGCATCCGCCCTTGATTCTTGCATGAGCTCGAAGAGTGCTTGATCATCAACCGGCGGCAGGCGCAAGCTTTTTCTGATAGAAGTGGCGCATTTTCAGAAAACTCGCTTCGAGCTTTTGAATAATCGCTGCAGCCTCATTGATCGCGTCGACCAACTCCTCCTTTTCTTCGGGATAAGTATGTGCCAAATCATTCTGAATTTTTCGGTAGCTATTCCATTCGCCCGGCTCAATCAACCCGAATTTTCCAAGCCGGTTGAGTTTGTCTATAAAAGTCATCTCCGAAGTATCCGCTTCTATCATCTCGACGATCAGCGGAATAAGCCGTCGCCCCATGCCGCCCTGGATTTTCATGAAGCGGAAAATCATCTGATCAATATGCTCGACAACATCCCGGTCATCCAGATGGGTGGAGGCGATGGGCAGATACGGTTTGAGCTTCCCCAGCGCGTTGTAGATGTGAATAAAATTCCCGTCCTGCCCGGCAAGAGCCGATTTTATTTTTTCATGGAGTTCGTTCATAACCTGACACCTCTGGCTTTTGCAATATCGTGAATTGGCAAATACGGGGAAGCACCCACTTTATTGATGACGACGTCTATTTTCTGGTCACCGAGATGCAGGATCAGCTCACACCAGAAACGCACTTTTTTCACATAGCTATAATCTTCTGGCGGCAACTCGATATAGAGGTCAATGCCCCCCCTTTTTTGGAATCGCCCGCACGGGACCCAAACAGCCACACTGCGACGTGTGCACCAAAAACAGCACTCGCGGCTTCCTTGATTATCTTCGCTTCAGATTGTGCAATTCTCATGGCGTTTCATCCTGTTGCAGGAAACGGGTGCAGGAAACGGTGACGGCAAACGGCCTGCCTCCGCGCATCAGAAACGATCTTCCCGGTCACGATAGTTCCCGGTTCCGGCACCCTTGGCGATACCAGCAAGTTGCTCCAGATCGGAAACCGGCATGAGCAGCATACCCTTGCCCTTGGGGATAAAAACAAATTCCTGCCCGGCTTTCCAATGCAGGTCTTCGCGAATGGCTTTGGGGACAGAAATCTGGTATCTACTGGATAGGGTTGCAGTGGCGGCCATCGTTACACCTCTTTTATATCGATGCGAGAATGGTAAGAGTGTAGTGATCCATGCCGTTAGGGGCAATGGTTAGCGTTTTAACACCTGCACCCGCGGAGCGATGCCGTTTTGTTCCGCTACTTTTCCCAAGGTTTTGTCAAAGGTGGCAAAGGCGTCATCTCCGGCGCTCAATGCAAGGTGTATGGCATCGCCGAAATCCATCCCCTCAGCGTACCAATTCACCGCATAGCAAATTGCCTCGAACGATTTTGGCTTGAAGTTTGGCAAGCCCATCAACATTTTCAGGGCTTGCACGACTTCGTCGCGGGTGCAGTCGTAAGATTCCAATACCCATACCAGTTCGAGCAATACGGTGGGCGGTGCGGTGTAAACATCGGGGCGCGCCAGCAAGTCCCGCGCTTGTTTGAATTGCGCCGGATCGTCGTTGAGCAGGAAGCGCGCAAGGATGTTGGTATCGAGCGATATCATGAGCGGGTAGCGGCATCCCGTGCTTGCAATGTTTTGCTGATGCTTGTGCGAGTTTTTTCCGCACTCGATTTTTTCTTGCCACGTTTTGCCAGCAAGCCAGCGGTATCGGCGACTGAAGTGCGCGGGAACATCGGCAATGGAGTGAGGCGAATTTCGTCGCCGACGAAAGAAACGACGAATTCGGTGCCCACCATCAGATGATGGGCTTTACGAATTTCATTGGGGATAACGAGCTGCCCCTTGGTCGAGAGTTTTACAGTTTCCACAGCACGCTCCCAGGTCGGTAAGGTGGCTCATCTTACCGTATTGTTTGCGGGGTGTCACACCGCTGCACAGAAGACGCTGCACAGAAGTAGTGCACATTTCGAAAAAATGCTTCACTTTTACTCCGAACAACCCAAACCCCCTCCAGCTCCCCCTTGTGCAAGCATCCGCTGCGCGGATTGCCTGCTTACCCCGCCTCAGGGGGAGAGCCTAGCCTCCTCCCTGACAAGGGGAGGTTGGGAGGGGTTTGGGGTGTTCACCCAAGATGTCATCGAGCAAGATAGATCTTTAATCTATTGTTTTGACAAGAAACTATCCGCCCGAGCAGTTGCCAGATTTTTTTCTTTCACCCTGTTCGCTACCCGCGCTATCCATTTGGCACGATTGGGGTGGCTCCAGTTTTTCTGTGCGGCAGCTGACAGGATGATTTCGGCTGTTGCAAGCGACTGTGGTGAACTATCGAGATGAAGCAGGACATTTTCCGCATAGCGGGTTAAACACTCTTGCCCGTAGGCGGTAAGCGGGTGACGCTTTAATCTGGACATGACTTCTTGAACAAGTTGGTGGTCAGGCTCTTTTCGGAGTTCATAAGTTTTGATGTTGAGCGCAACGATGAGTTGCCCGACCTCGCGGGAATTAAGCTCCGCTGCCTTGAGTAGTGCGGGCAAGGCTTCTGCCGGCTTGCCCTCCAGAATAAAAAAAAGTGCAAAATCACTCCAGGCGCGCTCCGAGTCTGGGTTAATTTTTAATTCATGATTGAAAAAATTCTGTGGTGTTGCCCAGGTGGTCACCCTGGTATGCATCTGCATGGACAGGCTTATGAGCAGACCGGCCAGCAAGGCAAATTTCAATCGGGGGCGGGTGTTTGCAAACGGATGCCATTGATTCAGGAAAACGCCCATCGCAAAAATAATTCCGTAGCTGGGCAGGTAATTGCGATGCTCGAAGCGCAATTCGAGTGGAATGACCGTCGATTCCAGCAGATGGCCCGCCAGAAACCAACCGATGCCGAATACAAAAGGGGTCGCCCTGTTTTTGCCGGCAGCCCACAACGCGGCGAAAATCAATGTAAGCAGGGCAATAACGGCTACCGCCGTGCTGAAGGGTTCGAACAATCCGCGCGATATTGCGGTGTTTTCATCTAATAGCGACATCTGGTCAATGCGAGGTACAAGTATCTGACCAGCGTAAGAAAACAGGATGCGTGTTTCAGTCAGAAGCCGCTCCGTAGGGGTAAACCCTCGCAGCGGGCTGAATGGGCCGGTCCAGACATAAAGCAGATAGGCGAATATCGCGGCGGCCTGGAGCGCCAGCAAGACGAAAACCAGTTTGACCAAAGGCTGGTTGGCTCGGGTATCGCGAAAAAACAGGACTTCCACAATCAACAGCAACACAGGCAGCAAGGCGCCATTTTCCTTGCTCAATAGCGCGAGAATGCCGCAACCGATAGCGCCGAGTGCGATCAGCATGATTCCGTAGCGCTGCTGACCCGCTATCAGCATTTCCCTGCCACGGACATAAAGCAAAACACCAATGACCGAAAACAACGCGGCCAGCTCGGTCATGCGCTGAACCACATAGAGCACGGTTGAGACGTGCAACGGGTGCAACAACCATAAAGCGGTAATGAGAGCGGCGAGCTGGCGCTGGGACAGACGGTTTGTGGAGGCTATTTCATAAACGACCAGACGCTTGAGCAAGGCTTCCGTAAGAAAGAACAGCGCCAATGCCGTGGCCAGATGAATGCCAACATTGACGGCCTTGTAAGAAACAGGAGATAGCCTGTCAAAATAATAGTTGAGCGCAAAGCTGAGCATAGCCACGGGGCGATACAGCGGGCCGGCGTTGGAGGAAAACGCCGCCTCCCACAACGATGAAAAGGATATGGTGCCAATATGGAGCGCTGGGTTTTCGATAATATTCGAGAAATCATCCAGCAGAAACAGCCCGCCGAGGCCGGGGAGATAAAGTAGCAAGGCAAGCAGCGCAATGAGCACTGGCGGTGCCAGTCGCTTGATGATGTTGCCGACGCTCAACGAGACTTGTTCAGGCAAAATGAACTCCATGAGACACAAATGCAAATCGCACCCTAAATTATCCCGATGAGCTTACCGTTGCAGGAAACAAGATGGGGAGGCCGAAGCCTCCCCATCTTGTTTAAAATACCCGCCCCGCTACGCTTGAGCCGCTTATTGGGTAGTTGCGCTAACCGTTACGATTGTTGAACCACCATTCGTCTGATTCACGGTGCAAGTTGGCGTAGTGCCCGTAACCGTGTAGCCAGTTGTAATCCCGCCTTCGAGTATGGCCGTTACCTTGGCACTACAATCATCGCCCGCCGTGATCTTTGTTCCTTTGGAAGTAGATATTGCACGTGTGGCATAGTTAATCGAGGTCGCAGAATTGACCGCACCTACAACCCCTGCAAGCGCAGCAACCTCTGCCTCATTGGACAAATCGACAAACTTCGGCAACGCAGTCGCCGCCAAAATCCCCAGTATCACGATCACCATGATCAGTTCGATCAGGGTAAAACCAGACTGTTGTTTCATTTTCATTCTCCTCAAGTTTCGCGACTCGTTCCGAGTCTCATCGAAGGGCCGCAGCCCAATATGACTACAACACGCACCGCCTCCACGCCGCAGCACAAAGCCGGATGATGTCAACTGATTGGACAACCCGGCGCACCGGAAAGTTCCAACTGGCGCAGCCAGTTTAACAAATGAGCGTGCTTTAGCAAGTGCAACATCTTCCAGCCATTTACTGCCGATTGCGGTTACGCCCAAACAGCTTGACTTGTTTGAACCACCTACTCATACTTTGTTGAAAATTTCAACAAAGGAGTAATCTCTTATGGCTACCGTCAATTTCAGTGTGCCCGAGGATGTCAAGGCCGCTTTCAATGCAATGTTCAGTGACCGTAACAAGAGTGCGATCATCACCGAGTTGATGCGCGAGGCCGTGGAACGGGCGCAACGCAAGCAACGCAGCCATGAGGCTATTGCGAGTATTTTGGAGCGACACAAAAACGCGCCCGCCATTACCGAAGATCAGTTTCGCGCCGCACGCGAGGAAGGCAGGCCGTGATTCTGGTAGTAGATGCCAGCGTGGCGATCAAGTGGTTTTTTCGCGACCGAACCGATGAAGTCCATGCGCATCAAGCGCTACAAATCCTCGCTGCGGTTAATTCCGAAAAAGCGCAACTCCGCCAACCCCTACACTTCATCGCCGAAGTCGCGGCAGTTCTCTCCAGAGAAAAACCGGATGATGCGAAAGCCGACCTTGCCAATCTTCTCAATATTGAATTTCAGCGCGTCGAATCTTCAGCCATTTACGCCACTGCCTGCGATCTCGCCATCCGCCTGAATCACCACTTGTTCGATACGCTCTACCATGCTGTCGCGCTGCACGAACCCGAGGCCACGCTGATTACCGCAGATCGCCGCTACTACGACAAAGCCAAGGGTATAGGGCAAATCACTTTGCTGGGCGATATGCGGTTCGTGTAACCCACGTGCCGTCGTTCCCGCAGTTGCGTAGGGTTGGGCATACAGGGTTTCGTCTGCCCACGCAGCTTGGTATCCGCGTGGGCACAGAAGCGTGCCCACCCTACAAAAACTACACCAGCCAGCGAAGTATTATAAAGAACAGGTAGATGCTGCCCATCAGCAGCAGCCAGCCAACCCGTGGTGCATGCGCCTCAACGAACAGGTTCACTTGATCGCTGGGAATATCCAGCATCCGGGTGGCGCGGCGTGTCGATACCCATTTGTTTGCCGTCTCTTCGATGCCGCGCAGCATGCTCGGGCGCAGCCAGAGAAACAGGCCGACAAACAGCGCGACCGCTCCGCCGATCAGCGAAGCAAGCGCCAGGCTATCCAGCAAGATGTCCAGCCCCCAGCCAGGCATATAGCCTGCCAGGTGTTGCATGGCGATTGCCTTATCGAACAGCAGGCCGAAATACACGAGGATGTAGCACGCGCCGAGGGCAATCGCCATGCCCAGTATGCGGTGTTGCCGGTAAAACCATTGTTCGATGTTGATGCTGTTATCCAGCAATTGATTCATGCGGCGCGTGGAAATCCAGCGGTTCGCCACCCGGTTGATGCGCGCCATGAGATGCGGCTTGAAGATGAGCAGCAGGGAAACTGCAACACCCGTTAATGCGCCGATGAGCAGGAAGATGGCAAGCGATTGCCAGAGAATGATGTTTAACGGATTGGTCATGATGTTGCCCGATCACACAGGTTGAATAGCATGGCTGCGATTGTACGCTCAGAACCACGCATAAGGCTCGACCGGCGCGAGCACGATGCCGGTCAGCTCGGCGGGCGCATCCTGCAACGACGGCAGGCGCGAAAGCTCATGGCTCACGACGACATGAAAGCGTACCCATTTCTTGCCGTCCCTGCCCGGTTTGAAATTGTCGGCGTTGCGCAGGACATAAATCAGGTCGCGCGTCTTGAGATCGAACATCCAGTTGCCGGATTCCACAGACAGCGGGGTGGGGTCGTAAAATTCTCCGGCATAATTGCGCGGTTTTTTCTGTAACCAGTTGATCGGATTATCCTGCGCCAGCGCCGCCACATCGGACGGCTTGCCGCGCGTCAGGATTTCGCCATATTGCATGGTCAGTGCGCTTTGTATCGATCCCGCCACGGTTTCCATGGCGGTCTTTTCGGCCTGCTCCACATAGAACAGCATGCGGTTGATGAACAGCCCCGCCATCACTACCACGATGATGATGACCACGATCAGTTCGATCAGGGTGAAACCGCGTTGGAAAATCCCCCCTGCCCCCCTTTTGCAAAGTGGGGTGACAGCTTGCTGACGGGGGGATTTGCTCAACGTTTTATCGCCGCTTTGCCGAGATCCCACATCGGCAGAAATACGCCCAGCGCGAGGATCAACACCAAGATGCCGAGGAACACGATCAGGATCGGTTCGATTTGCGAGCTCAGGGTCTTGACCTCGTATTCGACCTCGCGCTGGTACATGTCGGCCACTTCGAACATCAGCCCGTCCAGGTCGCCGGTTTCTTCGCCCACCGCGATCATCTGCAATACCACCGCATTGAACACGCCGGCGGCGGTGGCGGTGCGCAAAATGCTCTCGCCGCGCTCCACACCTTCGCGCATCTTCTCGATGCGCTCGCGCATGAATTCGTTATCCACCACCATGCTGACCACGGTCATCCCTTGCAGGATCGGCATGCCGCTCTTGAAGGTCAGCGCCAGGCTGCGCGCGAAACGCGCCAGGGTGGACTTGAGGATGATCTTGCCGGCAATCGGCAATTTTAATTTGTAGCGATCCCATCGGTAGCGCCCTGCCGGCGTGTTGATAAAGGAACGGAAGCCCAGCACGGCGGCAATGATCACGGCCAGCATCAACATCCAGTAGTTCACCATAAAGCTGGAAAAGCCCATCAGGATTTTGGTCATGAGCGGAAGCTCGGCGTGGAAGCCCGCAAATACTTTCGCGAACGCGGGGATCACGAACAGGTTGATGATCACGATGGCAATCGCCATCGCCAGAATCACGAAGCTGGGATAACGCATCGCGGTCTTGATGCGCTCGCGCATGTCGCGCTCGAATTCCAGGTGGTCGTACAGGCGGATAAAAGTTTCGTCCAGCATGCCGGTCGTTTCGCCGACCTGCACCATGCTGATATAAAACTGCGAAAAGACCTTGGGGTGGCGGCGCATCGCCGCGCTGAGTTCGCGCCCGCTGTCCAGGCTCTCGCGCAAGTCCTGGAGCATCGCGGCGAAGGTCGGGTTCTGCGTCGATTCCTGCAAGCCCGCCAGCGCGCGCATGATGGGCACACCTGATTTGAGCAAGGTGTACATCTGGCGGCTGAACAGCAGCAGGTCCATCGGGTTGATGGGCTTTTCGGTGAACAGTTTTTTGAACCAGTCCGGTTTACCCGCCGCGCCGCCTGCCAAGCTGCCAGCCAGGCTACGCGATGCTTTGATTTCTGTCGGCGTAATGCCGTTTTTCAGCAACTGGTCGGCGACGGCTCCGCTGTCATCGCCCTCCAGCGTGCCTGCCACCTGCTCGCCTCGCCCGTTGCGCCCCTTGTAGGCAAAAACGCCCATCGTCAGTCTTCCACCTGGTTGCTGATGCGCATCACCTCGGCGGCCGTGGTGCGGCCTTGCTTCAAGGCTTCCAGCGCGTGGTCAAGGATGGTTTTGCCGCGCATGTGCTGCTGTGCGGCTTCCATGAAATGACTGACGCTCTCATGTGCGGCCGCCTCGACCATTTTGCGGTCCATTTCCAGCATTTCATACACGCCCATGCGGCCGCGATAACCGGTGCCGTTGCAATGCGAACAGCCGCGCCCATGCAGCAGCCCCCCCCATTGTTCGGGCGGCACACCCTCGGTCTTCAGCCACTCGCTTTCCTGCGGCGAGGGAATATGTTTCTCGCTGCAACTGCCGCAGATGCGCCGCAGCAGCCGCTGCGCGACGACGACCTGCACCGACGAAGCGACCATGAAACGCGGCGTGCCCATGTCCACCAGGCGGAACAGCGTGCCGGCGGCATCGCGGGTATGCAGGGTGGAAAATACCAGGTGGCCGGTCATCGCGGCGCGCAAGCCGATCTGCGCGGTTTCCGCGTCGCGCATTTCGCCGACCAGGATCACGTCCGGATCTTGGCGCAACGCGGAACGCAGCACCCGGGCAAAAGTCAGGTCGATTTTCTCGTTCACCTGCACCTGGTTGATGCCGGGCAAACGATATTCCACCGGATCTTCCACGGTGATGATTTTCTGCTCGATGGTGTTGATTTCGGCCAGCGCGGCATACAGCGTGGTGGTCTTGCCGCTGCCGGTCGGCCCGGTGACCAGCACCATGCCGTTGCTGCGCCGGATGAGCTCGCGAAAGCGCTTCAGCATCTCAGCCGGCATACCCAGCTTGTCCAGGCCGATCATGCCGCCTTCCTGGCGCAGCAAACGCATCACCACCGCCTCGCCGTACTGCGTCGGGCAAGTGGCAATACGCACATCCACGCCCTGGTCGCGCACCCGCACATGGAAGCGCCCGTCCTGCGGCAGGCGTTTTTCGGAAATGTCCAGGCCGGACATCAGCTTGAGACGCAACACCAGGGCGGGAGCGATCTTGCTGTCGGCTTCCATTTGCAGGTGCAGCGAACCGTCGATGCGAAAGCGCACCATCAGGCGGCCTTCCTGCGGCTCGATATGGATGTCCGATGCGCGGATCATCGTGGCATCGTCGAACAGGGTCTGCAACAGCTTCACCACCGGCGCTTCTTCGGCGCCGGCGGTGGCGGTCATCGCACCGAAATCCACATAACTGTCGCCCAGGTCTTCGCTGAGCTCGCGCGCCAATCCGGTGATTTCCTCGGTGCGCCGGTAGCCGCGGTCGATGCTCTCCAGCAACTGCCCTTCGGTGACCACCGCCACATCGATGTCGCGCCTGACAATGCGCGCGATTTCATCGAAGACAAACAAATCGGTCGGATCGGCCATGCCGACCAGCAACATCCCGTTGCGCTCCTCCAGCACGATCGCGCGGAAACGCCGTGCCTGGTTCTCCGGCAACAGCCGCACCAGCTCGGGGTTGATGTTGAAAAACTTGAGGTTGATATAGGGGATGTTGAGCTGCTTGGCGAGCGCCTCGGAAATCTGCTCTTCGGTGACAAAGGCGTTTTCTGCCAGCACGCGCCCCAGCTTGCGCCCGCTGCGCTTTTGCTGCTCAAGCGAAAATTTGAGCTGCTCCAGCGATATGAGGTTTTGCTGCACCAGCAAATCGCCCAAGCGAACTTTCTCCGGACGCGCCATAATTCTTCTCCCAAAACATTTTTGGTTGTGACAGCTTTTCAGGTCGGGAAGTTAGCCGTTTTTTCCAACACTGACAAGCATTGCCGGATATTTTTCATGTTTCATGTGATTTTGTACCAGCCGGAAATTCCGCCGAACACCGGCAACATCATCCGCCTGTGCGCCAACACCGGCTGCCAGTTGCATTTGATCAAGCCGCTGGGCTTCACGCTGGAAGATAAAAAACTGATCCGCGCCGGATTGGATTATCACGAGTTCGCGGCATTGCGCGTGCATGACACCTTGCAGGATAGTCTGGCGGCGTTCGATATGGCACGCGTTTTTGCGCTGACCACCAAGGGCTCGCAGCCATTTCACACGGTTCGCTACCGGGCCGGAGACGCATTCTTGTTCGGGCCGGAAAGCCGCGGTCTACCCGCGGAAGTGCTGGATCAATTCGCTACCGAACAGCGCGTGCGCCTGCCGATGCTGCCGCACAGCCGCAGCTTGAATTTATCGAATACGGTGGCGGTAACGGTGTTCGAGGCGTGGCGGCAGTGCGGGTTTGACGGGGGGGCGTAGGGGGGCGATTTACTGTCCTTTCAAATGCACCCCTCCGAACACCCTGCGCACCAATGCCAATCCAAAAGAAGTTATAGTCGCATTCTCAGGCGCCGCGAAATAACTGGCGCAATTTTCATTCACCCCATTGTCGATCCCCCCATTTTCAACTAACTCACCCCTCATGCTGCCATCCATCGAACAACGCCTCGCCCTCGAAATTTCCGCCAAGCCCGCCCAGGTCGCCGCCGCCGTCGCGCTGCTCGACGAGGGGGCGACCGTCCCGTTCATCGCGCGCTACCGCAAGGAGGCGACCGGCGAGCTGGACGACGTGCAGCTGCGGCTGCTGGAAGAGCGCCTGCGCTACCTGCGCGAGCTGGAGGAGCGGCGCGCGGCGATCATCGCGTCGATCAACGAGCAGAACAAGATGATGCCGGAGCTGCTGGACGCGATCAGCCATGCGGCAGACAAGACCCGCCTGGAAGACCTGTACCTGCCGTACAAACCGAAACGCCGCACCAAGGCGCAAATCGCGCTGGAAGCCGGACTGCTGCCGCTGGCCGACGCGCTGCTGGCCGACGCTATGCTCGACCCCGAAATGGAAGCGGGCAAATACCTGAAGCCTGCCTTCACCTCCGAGCAAGGCGACAACCCCGGCGTGCCCGACACCAAGGCGGCGCTGGACGGCGCGCGCTTCATCCTGATGGAGCGCTTCGCCGAAGACGCGCCACTGTTGCAAGACCTGCGCGATTACCTGCAAACGCACGGGGTGGTCGAAGCCAAAGTCATCGCAGGCAAGGAAGAGGCCGCCGCGAAATATGCCGATTATTTCGACTATCAGGAACCGCTGGCCGCGATCCCGTCGCACCGCGCGCTGGCGCTGTTCCGCGGTCGCCGCGAGGAACTGCTGAACGTCACGCTGCGCCTCGACAGCGAGGCGGAAAAACCCAAATGGGACGCGCCGCTCAACCCCTGCGAGGCGCGCATCGCCAAGCGCTTCGGCATCGCCAACCAGAACCGCCCCGCCGACAAGTGGCTCGCGGACACGGCGCGCTGGACCTGGCGGGTGAAGAGCTTCCTGCATCTGGACAGCGAGCTGATGGGGAGCTTGCGCGAACGCGCCGAGACCGAGGCGATCAAGATTTTCGCGCGCAACCTGAAAGACCTGCTGCTCGCCGCGCCGGCCGGGCCGCGCGCGACGATGGGGCTGGACCCCGGCCTGCGCACCGGCGTGAAGGTCGCCGTGGTGGACGCCACCGGCAAGGTGCTGGACACCGCCGTAATCTACCCGCATCAGCCCAGAAACGATTGGGATGGCGCGCTGCACACGCTCGCCAAGCTGGCCGAGAAACACCAGGTCGCGCTGATCTCCATCGGCAACGGCACGGGTTCGCGCGAGACCGACAAGCTGGCGCAGGATTTGATCAAGCTGCGCCCGGAACTCAAGCTCACCTCTATCGTGGTCTCGGAAGCGGGCGCATCGGTGTACTCAGCGTCCGAGTTCGCGTCGCGCGAACTGCCCGACATGGACGTGACGCTGCGCGGCGCGGTGTCCATCGCGCGCCGCCTGCAAGACCCGCTCGCGGAGCTGGTGAAGATCGACCCGAAATCCATCGGCGTCGGGCAGTACCAGCACGACGTGGGACAGCACCAGCTGGCGCGCTCGCTGGATGCGGTGGTCGAGGACTGCGTGAACGCGGTGGGCGTGGACGTCAACACCGCCTCCGCGCCTTTGCTGGCGCGCGTATCCGGCCTGTCCGGCAGCGTCGCGCAAAGCATCGTGTCCTACCGCGACACGCACGGCATGTTCGCCTCGCGCGCCGCGCTGAAGAAAGTGCCGCGCCTCGGCGACAAGACCTTCGAGCAGGCGGCCGGCTTCCTGCGCGTCATGGGCGGTGACAACCCGCTCGACGCGTCGGCGGTACACCCGGAGTCGTATCCGCTGGTGAAGAAAATCCTCGCCGACCTCAGCAAAAACATCAAGGAACTGATCGGCGATTCCAGCTTATTGAAGTCGCTCAACCCCGGCAAATATGCCGACGAACAATTCGGCGTGCCCACCATCAGCGACATCCTCAGCGAACTGGAGAAGCCGGGGCGCGATCCGCGTCCCGAGTTCACCACCGCCACCTTCAGGGATGGCATCGAGGAACTGAAAGACCTCAAGCCGGACATGATCCTCGAAGGCGTGGTCACCAACGTCGCGGCATTCGGCGCGTTCGTCGACATCGGCGTGCACCAGGACGGCCTGGTGCATATCTCGGCGCTGTCGAACAGCTTCGTCAAGGACCCGCACAGCGTGGTCAAGGCGGGGCAAGTAGTGAAGGTCAAGGTGCTGGAAGTGGACGAGAAGCGCAAGCGCATCGCGCTGACCATGCGCCTGACCGACAGCGCCGCAGACAGCGGCAAAGACAAAGCGCCGCGCGATCATGCAACCGACGCCAAGCGCCTGACGCAGCACAAGGAAGCGCGCCAGCCCGCGCCCAGCGGCGCGATGGCGGCTGCATTTGCCAAATTCAAGCAGTGATTCTGACTCTGGAAATTTTTGTTTCCCTATCAATCATCGCTTGCGCAACGGGTCGAGCAGCGATGACAAACCGTTGTGATCCAGCTCCTGCATCAGCGCCAACAACTGACCAAGCTGGCCGGGCGGGAAGCCCTCGCGGGCGAACCAGTTGAGATACTGGCCGGGCAAATCGGCGATCAAGCGCCCCTTGTATTTGCCGAAAGGCATCTCGCGGGTAACCAGCAACTCCAGGTGCTCGTGGTTCATCTCAGTTGTCCATCGTTTTTGGTCTGTCGTTTTTGGTCAGAACAAATTCAAGTGGCGATGTTACTATCCAAAATCGGCACAATTTAGGCGAAGGCCATTTTACCCTAAGCCTGTCGAAGCGACCCGACATGGATGGGCATAGCCCATCCTGCGGGTGCTGATTGTGTGCTTTGACTTTCCGAATTATAAAGAAATGCCAACACGTGGAAAAACGCTTTAAAAATCTCACTCCGCTTGCCGCCGTATTTATTCTGGTGGCGGGTTGCTTCTGGGTGCTGATGCCATTTTTGGGCGCGACGCTGCTGGCCGTCGCGGTATGCATCTCGACCTGGCCTCTTTATCTTGGGCTACTGCGCAGGATGAAGGGCAGGCAAAACACAGCCGCATTCATCATGACGCTATCGCTGGCATGCGTGGTTATCCTGCCATTAGCTTTGGTGGCATATAACCTTGCCGATAACATTACCGCCTTTTACGAGGGAATCAAGCAGACCGCAGAAGCCGGGCCACTGGAGCCACCCGCCTGGATAAAAAGAGTGCCAATAATCGGCGGAGCAGTCGATCAGTATTGGCATCTGATCGCCCACAGCCGGGAAGAAATGCTCGCTCTGGCGAAACGCTTGCTGGAACCCACCAAAAACTTGCTGCTTGCAGGCGGAATCCTGCTTGGGCAGGGAGTCATAGAAATGAGCTTGGCTGCGTTTGTCTGTTTTTTCTTCTATCGCGACGGCGAAGCATTGCTGCGTTTTCTCAATGCGGCGATGGATCGGGTGCTTGGAACTCATGCGGCAAATGTTCTCGATATCATCATCAACACCGTGCAAGGTGTCATGTATGGCCTTTTGGGAACCGCTCTGGCGCAGGGTATTGTGGCGACAATAGGTTTTGCGATTGCAGGCGTGCCGGCCGCGCTGTTGCTCGGCGTGGCAACCTTTTTACTCTCATTGATCCCCATCGGCCCACCCCTGGTATGGGGCGGCGCGGCCATCTGGCTGTTCTACCAAGGCACCGTTGGATGGGGAATTTTCATGCTGCTGTGGGGATTTTTTCTGATCAGCAGCGTGGACAATGTGGTGAAACCTCTGCTTATCAGCCGCAGCAGCAACTTGCCATTTATCCTGGTTTTGTTCGGCGTGATGGGCGGGGTGCTGGCCTTCGGATTCGTCGGTGTTTTTATCGGGCCGACGCTGCTTGCGGTGGGGTTCAGCCTGTTGCAGGAATGGGCAGCACGGAATGCCCGTCAGACTGAAAGATGAAATCCTGGCGCTACCTCAGCGATCCGTTTTCTCGGATTTCAATCTCTCATGCTGCAGGCTGCCGAACCACAAAGCATAATGCCGCGTGAACTCCGCCCCCAAAAAGAAAATCTGCGCCGAGTAATACACCCATAGCAGCAACGCAATCAGCGATCCTGCTGCGCCAAAACTCGATGCCACACCGCTGTTGCCCAGATACAAACCAATCGCATATTTTCCCAGGCTGAACAACCCCGCCGTGAAGGCGGCGCCAATCCACACGTCGCGCCATGTCAGCGGTGCGTCCGGCAGAGTCTTGTAGATGACGGCGAACATGCAGGCGATGACGCCGAAGGAAATAATGGAAGATATCGTCGCAAGAAACATGGCGGAACTACCCAAGACTCCGCCCGCATGGCGTTCAAGCATGACCAGCGCGGCGCTGACCACAAGAGAAACAAGCAACAGGAAAGCCAGCACCAGCACCATGCCAAAGGACAGGAGCCGGGTTCTCAACAGCACACTGAAAGCCGACTGATCAGTATTGGTGATGCCCCACAATTCATCCAGGCTGCCCTTCAACTCGGCGAAGACGCTGGTGGCGCCCAGCAGTAACAAGGCGCTCGCCACGAGTATCGCCACCAGCCCGGAAGCGGGATCTTGTGCGGCTGCCAACAATGCCTGAATCGCCTGCGCGCCATTTGGCCCTACCAGCCCCTGCATCTGGTTAACGATCTCTCCTTGCGCAGCCTCGGCACCGAAGACGTAGCCGGCAACCGCAATGGCTACCACCAGAATGGGCGTCATGGAAAACAGGGTATAGAAGGCCAGGGCTGCGCCCTTGCTGGACGCGCGATGATCGACCCAGGATGTCAGTGATTCGACCAGGACGATCTTCAGACGTTTTATCCAGTGGAGCGTGATTTGGATCATGCGATTGGCGAATCCTCCATGCGTGCGCTGACAAAAAAGACGTGGGCTGGCGAGAAAAAATATGCGCTGACAAAATAATGGCCGCGCTTAGCGGCCATTATTTTATCCCATCAACACTTCAAGCACGCTTGTTTGCATCCTTGATGACTTCCTTTGCATCGCCATAGGCTTTCTCGGCTTTTCCGGATATCTGTTTGCCCAGCCCTTTGACTTGCTGCTCTTTGCTGCCGACCAGCTTGCCGGCCTCTTCCTGCACTTTACCCGCGATGTCTTTCGCCACTCCTTGAACTTGATTCTTGTTCATGATTTTCTTCCTTTATCTGAATTGACAGGCTTACCCTGTGGAAGTCACAGGTTAAACGCAATGTTGCCCTCGCTCTGTACGCTAGCGAACCTAAAACCTTTAAACCGATGGCCACCGCAGATACCGTTTCACGGGCCGCTGCCTTGACTATCCCGATCATCGAACGAGCAGGTGTCGGCGTGGATGTGCCCTTTGTAATGATCCTCGAACGCGCAGCAGATATCCGGCTTGAAAAGCCACTGTTGGTCGGGCGTGGTGAAACGCTGCGCATCAATCGGGGATTCCTGATCCTGGTAAATCTCGAAAATCTGCACCTCGCCGGGTTTTATACCGCTCCGGTTCAGGTGTTCCACCAGGCTGCAAATCGTATCCGAGAAGTAGGAATTGCATTCCTTGCTCCCTTCAAGAATGGGCACTCTGGCTTCATAGGTGTATGGCAGGCTTTTGTCGTACTTTGATTTCGGCCCCAGAATCTTATCAATCAAACTCATGGCAATTCTCCTTTCAGAACAACTATATCACCAAGGCAGCGCGCACTACTCCCGCCCTCTGCCTTCCATCCTCTGCCGTCTGGCACGCCACTTCCAGATCACCAGCATACGCCATACCGCGCGCACCACCAGATATCCGGCGATGGCCAGGCTCACGGCGAGCAGCGGCAAGCCGATCAGGAATGGTTCGCCGAGCAGCGCCAGCCAGCCCCACAACTCGGTCAGCCAGTCATGCAAATGCAGCTCCGGAAACGACGGGGGCGTCAGCGCCGCGCCGTTGCGCGCACCGCTCACCCACGCGCCAAGTTCATAAGCCAGCAGATACAGCGGCACGATGGTAAACGGGTTGGTGTAAAGGGTGGTGAACGCCGCCACCGGCAAATTGACGCGGAACAATATCGCCAGCAGCGCGGCGGAAATCATCTGCAACGGCCCGGGAATCAAGCCGCAGAACAAGCCGATCGCCACCCCGCCCGCCACTGAGCGGCGGTGCAAATGCCACAGGTTGGGATGGTGCAGCAAGCCGCCAAACGGTTTGAGCCAGCGGTGGCTTTTCACCGTCTCGTGGTGCGGCAGGAAACGACGAAAAAATTTGCGCATGGCTTTATTCTACCAGCCGCTCAGCTCGCGCAATTTCATAAAGATAATTGCCTCGTTAAATGTGAAATAATACGTAAACTGCCCGCCCATCAAAAACCCAACATGCACTCCACCTCGCTGAAACGCTACGCTTACCTCTCCATTGCCGCAGCGCTCGCCACCATCCTGCTCAAGGGCGTGGCCTGGTGGCTGACCGGTTCGGTCGGCTTGCTGTCCGACGCACTCGAATCTTTCGTCAACCTGGCCGGGGCGCTGATGGCATTGGCGATGATCTCGCTGGCGGAAGCGCCGGCGGACGACACCCATGCGCACGGCCACGGCAAGGCGGAATATTTCTCCAGCGCCTTCGAAGGTTTTCTCATCCTCCTCGCCGCCGCCAGCATCGGCTACGCGGCGGTGGATCGCCTGCTCCATCCGCAGGAGATCGAATCCGTCGGCATCGGCCTGGCCGTGTCGGTGGTCGCCTCGCTGATCACTCTCGCCACCGCGCGCACCCTGATGGCGGTGGGGCGCAAGCACAACTCCATCACGCTGGAAGCCGATGCCCATCACCTGTATACCGATGTATGGACTTCCGTGGGCGTGATTATCGGCGTCGGGCTGGTGTGGCTAACCGGCTGGCTGTGGCTCGACCCGGTCATTGCGCTGCTGGTGGCGGCGAACATCGTCTGGACCGGCTGGCAATTACTGCATCGCTCCGCTTCCGGGCTGATGGACGAATCGATTCCCGCCGAACGTATCAAGGCCGTCGAAGCCGTGCTGAAAAATTACCGCCATCACGGGCTGGATTTTCATGCTCTGCGCACCCGCCAGGCCGGTATGCGCGCCTTCGTGACGCTGCATGTCATGGTGCCCGGCGCCTGGACGGTGCAACAAGGCCATGACTTGCTGGAAAAAATCGAGGCCGATATCCGGGATGCGGTGCCCTACTCCCATGTGACAACCCACCTCGAACCACTGGAAGACCCCGTGTCCCTCTCCGATGAAACATTGGATCGTATAGCCTGAGGGGAGCATCTATAAATTCAAAATCCTAAGCGAGACAAGGCGCGAAAGAAATTTTAGCGCGCCGCATATGTTTGATATGTAAGCGTTAAAATTTATGAGCAACGCAGTATCGCGACGGGGTTTGGATTTATAGAGGCTCCCCTGAGAGAATATGCGCTAATCTAGCGCATGGTCGTCTTCGCCATTTTTTTTGCGCTGGGCGTGTGGCTCCTGCAACAGCAGGCCGCGCTGCCTGATTTTGTCTGGGCGTGGCTGCTACTGATCTCACCCTTCGCCGTATTCCCTTCCCGGTTGCACCGTAGCAACCCGCTTACTCGCTCCATTCATTTTTTACTGCTCGCCGCCTGCGCCTGCGGGCTGGGCTTCTACCACGCCGCATGGCAAGCCGAACAGCGCCTTGCCGTGAGCCTGGCAGATGAATGGCAAGGGCGCGACATCGAGGTGGTCGGCGTGGTCGCGGAACTGCCGCGCCGCTATGAGCGGGGTTTGCGCTTCATTTTCGATGTGGAACAAACCATCACGCCGCAAGCCAGCGTACCGCAGCGCGTCTATCTCAGCACCTATACCGACGACAAGACCGTGCCTCTCGAACTGAGAGCAGGAGAGCGCTGGCGGCTCACGTTGCGCCTCAAACAGCCGCACGGCACGGCAAACCCGCACGGCTTCGATTTCGAAGCCTGGGCGCTGGAGCGCAACATCCGCGCGACGGGCTATATGCACAACAAGAGCGACAACCGGCGCATCGATAAGCTGGCGGACGGCCCCGGTTACCGCATCGAAACCTGGCGCGAGGCGGTGCGCGACAAGTTCGCCGCCACGCTCGGCGCAGCACCTTACGCCGGGGTATTGAGCGCGCTGGCGATCGGCGACCAGAACAGCATCGCGCCGGCGCAATGGCAGGTGTTCACGCGCACCGGCGTCAACCACCTGATGAGCATCTCCGGCCTGCACATCACCATGCTCGCCAGCCTCGCCTTCGCCGTTTTCTACTGGCTGTGGCGGCGCAGCGCACGGCTGACTTTGTTCCTGCCCGCGCGCAAGGCCGCCGCGCTGGCCGCGTTGCTGACGGCTATCGGCTACGCGCTGCTGTCCGGTTTCGCCGTACCCGCGCAACGCACCGTGTATATGGTCGGCGCGGTCGGTGCGGCCCTGTGGCTGAACCGCAACTTTTCGCTAGGCCAGATTCTTGCGCTCGCGCTGCTGGGCGTGCTGATTCCCGACCCGTGGGCGGTGATATCGGCAGGCTTCTGGCTGTCGTTCGGCGCGGTCGCACTGATTTTGTATATCACCGCGCAGCGCGTCGGCAAGACCAACTGGCTGGTGGAATACGCCAACGTGCAATGGGCGATGGTCATCGGCCTGACGCCGATGCTGCTGGGCCTGTTCCAGCAGGCATCGCTGGTCTCGCCGCTCGCCAACGCCATCGCGATTCCGCTGGTGAGTTTGGTCGTCGTGCCGCTCGCCCTGCTCGGTGCGGCGTTGCCGCCCTATTTCAGCTACGCGGATACGCCGCTGTGGCTGGCGCATATCGTCATGGATGGCGTCATGCACTTCCTCGAATGGCTGAACGCCTTGCCGCAACCGGTATGGGCACAGCACGCGCCGCCCACCTGGAGCGTCGCCATCGCGATGCTGGGTGCTTTATGGATATTGCTGCCACGCGGTTTCCCGGCGCGCTGGCTGGGTTTTTTGTTACTGCTGCCGATGCTCCTGAATACGCCGGAGCCTCCGGCGCAAAGCGCGTTGCGCCTGATCATTTTCGATGTCGGCCAAGGCTTGTCCGTCGCCGTGCAAACCCGGCAACACGCACTGCTCTACGATACCGGCCCGGATTTTTCCGGCGAGGCCGACAGCGGCAACCGCATCCTGATCCCCGTATTGCGCGCGCTCGGCATCGGCAAACTGGACGGCCTGGTGCTCAGCCACGACGACAGCGACCACACCGGCGGCGCCGCCTCGATCATGCAGACGCTGCCGGTCGGCTGGATTTCGTCCTCGCTGCCCGCCGCACACCCGCTGCTGCAAAACAACTCCCCTCGCCCGATGCCCCCTCCTCAATCCTCCCCCGCAAGCGGGAGAGGAGGCGAACGAGAAAAGCAATCTTCAATCCCTGCTGGAGAGGGGCCGGGGGAGAGGGTGTCAAGGCGCTGCCATGATGGCGCAAGCTGGAACTGGGACGGTGTACAGTTCGACATGCTGCACCCCGCACCTGACAATGACGGCGCGAAAAAAGCGCACGATAACGACCTGAGTTGCGTGCTGCGCATCAGCATCGGCGAACACAGCATATTGCTGGCGGGAGACATCGAGAAAAATTCCGAAACACGCCTGCTCAAAGAACATGCCGACAAGCTGCCCACCAGCCTGCTGGTCGCGCCGCATCACGGCAGCAAGAGTTCGTCGAGCGTGGATTTCGTCGCCGCCACGCTGCCGGACTATGCAATGTTCACCGCCGGCTACCGCAACCGCTTCGGCCACCCGCGCGAAGAAATACTGCAACGCTATGCCGACAGCGGCGCGGAACTGCTGCGCTCGGACGAAGACGGCGCAATCTTGGTCGAGGTGAGCGCGCAAGGCTTGCAGGTGGAACGCTACCGCAAGACGCATCGGCGCTACTGGACGCATACGCCCCGGCCATAGCACCGCTTCGCGCTGGCGGCGGCTGCGTCGGCTTGAACAGTTGCTACTTGCCTTGCGGTAACCTTTGAGTTACTCTTCAATCATCCCCAATAACCTATTGGGGCGCAGGTCGGGCTTCAGCCCGACATGTCGGGTTAAAACCCAACCTACAACCCATTGATTTTGCAATGCCTCAAGAGCTAATGGATTATCCGGGATCATGGCAATCAAGGTAGAAGAATACTTAACAGAGGAAGGCAAGAATCATTACAGAGAGTGGTTTAACGGCTTGCCGGTTGAGTATGCCTCCAAGGTGGCGGCGGCTCGTGCCCGCATGATGACCGGGAGCCTTGGGAATGTGAAGCCCGTTGATGGCACACTCAAGGAGTATCGGATTGACTGGGGGCCGGGGATTAGGATTTACATCGTCCAGAGCGGAGATACGTTGATTGTGCTGCTTGGTGGCGGCACAAAAAACGGCCAAAAGGCTGACATCAAACAGGCCAAGGAACTGCGGGATAAATACGATGCCCGCAAGGCAAGCATAAAGAAAGGGCAGAAAGGATAAATATTATGAGGCAACTTACTGTAGATTCCGGTGAAACGGTACAAGCACGAATCAAAAGTGATCCCGCATTTGCGGAGGCGCTGCTTAGAGAGGCAACCGACATGTTCCTCAATGGCGAAGCGGAAGCAGCTCGTTTACTTTTACGCGACGTGGTCAATGCGACCGTGGGTTTTGAGCAAATCGCTGTGGCGACCAACCGCCCGAGCAAGAGCGTTCATCGCATGCTCTCCGCCCGAGGGAACCCGACAATGGAAAATCTGGCTGCAGTTTTTTCGGCAATCCGAAAAGTCCTCAACGTCACTTTCGAGACGCATACCGTTCACCACGTTTAAACCCCAAATAATCCGCAGTTCGTCCGCACCTAAAAGTCCGTCCTCCCGTAACCTAACATCAAATACGATGCTGACCCTGTGATCCATAATTCATCAATCAATCGCTGGATATGTAATTTCATCTACTAAGCAACAAATCAACGGTATTTTTAGAATTTCTGCCTCCCTTACTTCCTTTTGGCCGGGATGCCGCCAGCATTGCTGAAATTCAGAACCACGCTGGCCGCACCGGCTTGCGGGGAAATTTCCAGTTTTTGGGTCGCATAGACCGTCATGGTTTTATTTTCTTCGTCATAGATAGCCATCGGCACATAACCCTCATCTGCGGTCTGTTTTATCATTGCTTTGACGGCTTGGTGCGCTTCTGCGTTTTCTTCCGGCATCGCCAATTCTTTTTTGCCCTGCATGCCGATATGCAGAAAATCCGGTATGCAATTACTGGGTTTGATCGCGGCAATCTTCGTGATGAAACCTTTTCTGCCCCAGTCTGCTGGCGTGTCGTAATAATGAAAGACCGCATGCGCAAATGATTTTGCATCGGCGTCGTCCATGCAGCTTATATAGAATATATGCTGCATCTTGTCCGTCGAGAAACCGACTTCATAGGTCTTGCTGTTCTGTTCTGCTGTCATTCTGTTTTGCCTTTAGTTCATTCGGCGTTTGCCGGTAATAGTCCGTTAACGGATCGTTTTTGCGGCGGCGATTATAACCCGGCATAAATGCCCCATCCGCTATAATCCGCAGCGAATTGCCACGAAGCCTGTTTGCCGAAATGTCCGCTATCCACCTGCTGCCCGACCTGCTCATCAATCAAATCGCCGCCGGTGAGGTGATCGAACGCCCTGCCTCGGCACTCAAGGAGTTACTGGAAAACAGTCTCGACGCGGGTGCGACTGACATCGCGGTGCAACTGGAAGGCGGCGGCGTCAAATTATTGCGCGTCCGCGACAACGGCAAGGGCATCGCCAAAGAGGAATTGCCGCTGGCGCTGATGCGCCACGCCACCAGCAAGATCACCTCGCTGGAAGATTTGCAGCGCGTCGCCAGCATGGGCTTTCGCGGCGAGGCCTTGGCGAGCATGGCGGCGGTGGCGCAGCTCACCCTGAGCAGCCGAAGCGCAATGCCCGGCCACACCGCACAAGACTCGCATGGCTGGAAGGTCGAAGCGATCAACGGCCAACTCGACGCACCCGTTCCCGTCAGCCACGCGCCAGGCACCACCGTGGAATTGCGCGAGTTGTATTTCAATACGCCAGCGCGGCGCAAATTCCTAAAATCCGAAACCACCGAAGCCGCCCATTGCGAAGAAACCTTCAAGCGCATCGCCTTGTCGCGCCCGGATGTCGCGTTCTCGCTGCAACATAACGGCAAGACTGTCTGGCAACTGCCGGCTTCCCCTCTCCCTAACCCTCTCCCGCAAGCGGGAGAGGGAACAATCGAGAAAAGCAATCTTGATAGGTTTGCCGCGATCCTCGGCAAAGAGTTCGGACATGCGGCGGTGGCGGTGGAGCGCCAGGCGGCGAATCTGTCGCTGCGAGGACTGGCCGCCCTCCCCGCTTATTCCCGCTCCAGCCGCGATGCGCAGTATTTCTTCGTCAATGGCCGCTTCGTGCGCGACAAGGTCGCCAGCCACGCGCTGCGCCAGGCGTATCAGGACATCCTGCATCACCAGCGCCATCCGGCCTTCGTGCTGTTCCTCGATCTGCCTCCGGAACAAGTTGACGTGAACGTACACCCGGCCAAGAGCGAGGTGCGTTTCCGCGAGAGCCAGGGCGTGCATCAATTCATTTTCCATACGCTGCAACAGGCATTGAGTGCGCCGACGGCGGGAATCGATACAAAGAAAACCTCAGACTTGGATTCGTCATTCCCGCACAGGCGGGAAAACGGCGCTTCACGTTTCCAGCAACAAACCATGCAGCTAGGTGTTGCAGAGCGTGAAGCCGCTTATCGGCTGTGGGAAATGCAAACTGAGAAGGGGGAGGAGGGAAGAGAGAAGGGTAAAACCGAACCCGCTTTTGACGTTCCCCTTCACCCTTCACCCTTCACCTTTCCCAACAACCCCCTTCCCGCCGCCGAGCATCCGCTCGGCTACGCCCTCGCACAACTCTCCGGCATTTACATCCTCGCGCAGAACACCCACGGGCTGGTGGTAGTGGACATGCACGCGGCGCACGAGCGCATCGTGTACGAGCGCCTCAAGGCCGCGCTGGATGACCAACAAATCGCCATGCAACCGCTGCTGATTCCGGTAAGTTTTTATGCCGAACCGCTGGATGTCGCGACGGTGGAAGCGGAACAGGATGCGCTCAAAATACTCGGCTTCGACATCGCCCCGTTGTCGCCCACCCAACTCGTGGTGCGCGCCATGCCGGCACTGCTCAAGCAGGCCGAAGCTGAAGCCGTAGCGCAGGAAGTGCTGCACGAGCTGCGCGAGTTCGGCGCATCGCGTGCGCTCACCGAACGGCGCAACGAGTTGCTCGCCACCCTCGCCTGCCACAGCGCGGTGCGCGCCAACCGCATCCTGAGCATCACCGAAATGAACGCGCTGCTGCGCGAGATGGAACAGACCGAGCGCTCCGACCAGTGCAACCACGGGCGGCCAACGTGGTTCCAGTTGAGCATGGGCGAGCTGGACAAAATGTTCATGCGCGGGAAATAAATTCGTAGGGGTGCGATTTATCGCGCCCTTTTCCGGCAAATAAATACTAGGGCGCAATGAATTGCGCCCCTACAAAAACAATGACACCCTCCACCACCCGCATCGCCTTCGCCAGTTTCATCGGTACGGCTATCGAGTTCTACGATTTCTACATCTACGGTCTCGCGGTGGCGATGGTGATCGGCCCGGTGTTTTTTCCCGGCAGCGACCCGGCGGCGCAGGCACTGAATGCGTTCCTCACCTTCGGCATCGCGTTCCTTGCGCGCCCACTCGGCGCGCTGCTGTTCGGACATTTCGGCGACAAAATCGGACGCAAGACCACGCTAGTCGCGTCGCTGCTGGTGATGGGCATTTCCACGACGCTGATCGGCGTGCTGCCCGGCCATGACCTGATCGGCTGGGTCGCGCCCGCGCTGCTGTGCCTGTTGCGCTTCGGCCAGGGCATCGGCCTTGGCGGCGAATGGGGCGGCGCGGCGTTGCTGGCGGCGGAGTATGCGCCAAAAGGAAAACGCGGCTGGTTCGGCATGTTCCCGCAACTCGGGCCGCCGGTCGGCTTCCTGTTTGCCGTCGGCAGTTTCCTGCTACTGTCGCAATGGCTCGACGACGCGCAGTTCCGTGCCTGGGGCTGGCGCATCCCGTTCCTCGCCAGCGCGGCGCTGGTGATCGTCGGCCTGTATGTGCGGCTGAAGCTGGAAGAGACGCCAGTGTTTTTGAAAGCCAAGCAGGCTGTTTCTGGGACGGCGGACGAAGCCCGCCCTACACTGCCGCTGGCAACATTGTTCAAGCATCATGCCGCGCCGCTGCTGCTGGGCGCGCTGGCGATGGTGGTGTGTTACGCGCTGTTCTATATCTCCACGGTGTTTTCGCTGAGCTACGGCGTCACCACGCTCGGCATCCCGCGCCCGCAATTCCTGTCAATGCTGTGCGTGGCCGTCATTTTCATGGCCGCAGCCACGCCGCTTGCCGCTATCGCAGGCGACCGTTATGGCCGCCGCCCGGTGTTGCTCGTCGCGGGCAGCGCGGCGTTGCTGTCCGGCTTCCTGCTGGAACCGATGCTGGGCAGCGGCTCGCCGTGGCAGATCACCGCGTTCCTGTCGATCGAACTGTTCCTGATGGGCGCGACGTTTGCGCCGATGGGCGCGCTGCTGCCGGAACTTTTCCCGACCGCCGTGCGCTACACCGGCGCGGGCGCTGCCTACAATCTCGGCGGCATCCTCGGCGCTTCGCTGGCCCCCTATATCGCGCAACAACTGGTGCTGCACGGCGGCCTCGCCTGGGTGGGCGGCTATATTTCCGCTGCGGCTGCAATCAGCTTGCTGGCGATATTCATGATGCGCGAGACGAGAGACATGGATCTGTCATAAACGAGAAAAAGCCGACATGAAAACCCTACCCCCCGCCATTTTCCTGATGGGCCCCACCGCCAGCGGCAAGACCGGCGTGGCGGTGGAGCTGGCGCAGCGCCTGCCGGTGGAACTCATCAGCGTGGATTCGGCGCTGGTGTACCGCGACATGGACATCGGTACCGCCAAGCCGGACGCCGCCACCCTCGCCTGTGCGCCGCACCACCTCATCGACATTATCGACCCGACCGAAGCTTATTCTGCCGCCGCGTTCCGCCACGACGCGCTGCGCCTGATGCACGACATCACGCAACGCGGCAAAATTCCACTGCTGATCGGCGGCACCATGCTGTACTTCAAGGCATTGCGCGAAGGGCTGAGCGCCTTGCCGCAGGCCGATCCCACGGTGCGCGCCGCGCTCGACGCAGAAATCGCGCAGCACGGCATCCAGCACCTGCACCGGCAACTCGCGAAAGTCGATGCGGAAACCGCCGCGCGCCTCGCGCCCAACGACACGCAACGCATCCAGCGGGCGATGGAGATCTATCGCCTCAGCGGAACGCCGATGTCGGTATTATTCAAGCAACAAACGCAACACGAGCTGCCCTACCGCGTCACCTCCATCGCCCTCATTCCCTCCGACCGCGCCCAGCTTCACACGCGCATCGCGGCACGCTTCAAGGCCATGCTCGAACTCGGCCTGCTGGATGAACTGCGCGCGCTGCGCACAAAATATTCGCTGCACCCCGATCTGCCCGCGATGCGCTGCGTCGGCTATCGCCAGGCGTGGCAATTCACGGAAGGCGAAATCAGCGAAGCGCAACTGCTGGAAGCCGGCATCGCCGCCACGCGCCAGTTGGCGAAACGCCAGCTCACCTGGCTGCGCTCCATGCCGGACAACATCGAACTGGATTGCCTCGCACCCGGCTTGGCGCAGACGGTATTCGACGAAATCGCGCAATCTGCCATAATGCGCGACGTAACAACGTAGCATCGCAGGAAACTGCTTAACGTGAAACTCGCGCAGCGATTCGTTTGCCCTTTCTCCCGCTTGCGGGGGAAAGTTGGATAGGGGGAACGGGCATGGCAGTTTCATTATCAGGGGTGGCCGCTGCCATGCCCGTTAGGTTTTTGCGCTTGGTGACGGATGGCACGGCGGAGATAAAAACGCGATGGGATTATTCGGACAATTGTTTGGCCTCGGCGAGGAGCAAGTTACGCCCGAGTTGCTGCCGGTCATCGATCGGGCTGTCAGCGCGGTTGACCCTTTGCTCAAGCAGGCAGGCGGCTATCCCGGAGATTACCGCAAACCCGTCATGACCGCGTTGGAGTATGCCCGCAGCCTGGCTGCCAGCTTGCCGGGACCGGTGGCGGTCAACCTGGAATCCTATGCCAAAGATGCTCTGGTTCACGCCCTGTTTCCGTCCGCAGATTATGTCACAGAGGCGTTTGGCGCCAGCCTGGCCTTGCAGGATTACCATGACCATTACCCCGCCACCGACGAGCTATATGCCCTGATGGGCATGCGACGTTTCGAAAAAAATACGGTGGGAATGGAGTTGTCCGGCGATGTGATACAGCGCGACGTGGTGCAAAAAGTAGTCTACTTCACCAGCCACACCATCGAAAACCCGGCTCCCAGCGAGGATCAGGCCAGGGATCAGGCCGCATTGAGTTTTTTCGACAGCCTGGTAGGCAAAGTGAAAAAACGCATAGGAGCGCGCAAGCAGGGCTGGCAGGCGCTGTTGCAGGAGAAGGATTCGCTGGTGGCACGCTTGCGCATTGCCGATGCCCGCACACGCCCCGCCCTGGAAGAAGAGTTGGCCAAAGTGATGTCTTCCATTCAAACATCTGCCGGTTCACTGGACTTGCACAGCTACCTGGAAGATTTCGAGGCGGTGCTCCTCAGCCCGGAGCAACATCTCCGCCTGAACCAAACCCCGATAATTCTCGACAGCATGGGCATCAGGCGGGAAGAAGACGATACCAATCGCGGCAAAGCAATCGTATTCAATGAGCTGATTGGATATGACCGTCGCGACTGGACGGTGACCATGGTGCATTGCAGCAATCTGCAAAAAGAATCGTTCGCCACGAGGCTGGACAAAGCCTACCGCAAACTTGCCCTGTAGCAACTCGAAACCTTTCTGTTGAAGCGGGCAATTGCGCTATTATTACCACCCTATTCACTCTGGAGCACTGCCATGACCACCATCAATTTCAAGCGCGAAATCACCGACACCTTTGACCATGCCATCGAGCGCGCGACCAAGGCGCTGGGTGCAGAGGGCTTCGGCGTCCTGACGCGTATCGATATGCACAGCAAGATCAAGGAAAAAATCGGCAAGGAGCTCATCCCGACGGTGATCCTCGGTGCTTGCAACCCGATGCTGGCCTACGAGGCCTACACCGCAAACAGCGATGTGGCAAGCCTGCTGCCGTGCAATGCGGTGATCCGCGAGATCGCGCCGGGGAGGATTTCGCTAGAGTTCGTCAAGCCAACCGCAATGATGCAGATACTCGGCGATACCCAGCTTGCGGAGCTGGCGCGCGAGGCCGACACGAAGATCGGGCGCGCGCTGGCAAACGTGTAGACAACGATTTCAACTTTTTTTACAAGTCTGTTATTCTTCGCTCCGCTGTCGTATAGATTTTTGGTGGACTCGCCGTAACGCCGTATTTACCTTCTTGCTGTAAGGTAGATCGGGTCTGACGGCCCGCGTGTAGTCGACCAGGTTCAAGTGCGACGGAATGTACCGTATCAAAGCGCTGCCAGTATGCAGGTCAGCAGATCATATGAGGTGCGAAGCCCAACCATTCGCGGCAATCCGCCGCGCAACCGTGTTGCCTGAGCTTTTTATACGCGCGAATTCTATATCGGGATTTGGCGTAGCCGTCATCCTATCTGTTTTCCTTCATCCCTGATTGCCCATTAACGTGAACTCGCGTAGCGATTCGTTCGCCTGGCTCCGCCCCCTCGCTTCGCTCTCCCCGCTTGCGGGATAACCAGCGATTGGGTTGGCACTCTTTGCCAACCTAGTCGAATGACTAACCGTTCCACCTGATGATTGAGGGGAGGGAGAGCGTAGCGAGGGTTCCGGGCATGGCGAGTTTCATTATCAGGGATGACTGTTCGCCATGCCCGTTAGATTGAGTTGCACTGAAAATAAACAGTTCGTTTTTGTGAGGAATTTTTGTGAGGAACATTTTAATGTTGGAGCAGATAAACATCCAGCCGGATGTAGCGCTGGACTTGGGAGGAATTGCTGAAACATGAACACGATAAGCTGCTTTAAAAAGCTCTGTACCGTTTTTCTTCTCGTGGCATTGATTTCAGGGTGCGGTGAGGAAAACAGGCCGCTGCTGCAAGTCGGCGAAAAAGCCGCGCCCTTCACCTTCGAACTGATCGGCGGCAAACAAAGCCAACTGGAACAGTATGCCGGCAAGGGACTCGTCATTACTTTCATGTCCTCATGGTGTCCCTGTTCCAATGACTCCATGCCGCTGATGAAGCAGGCTTACGCGAAAAATAATGGCCAGGTGGCGTTTTTGATGATCGGCATTCAGGACTCCCGGTCAAAGTTTGAAAAATATGTCGCAAAATGGAGTGCGCCTTTCGCAGCCGGGTACGACAAAGGTGACCGGATTGCCAATGACTATGGCGTCAGCTCGCCGCCGACCACTTTTTTTATCGATAAGAACGGAATCGTGAAGCGCGCTTTCTATGGGAACATCGCGAAGAAACCGGAAGAGTTTCAGAAATGGATTGAGGAGATCATTTGATGTCAATCGGAGGTGGCGCGGCTTTGTGGGGAGGATTTTCCTCGTTTTTTTCGATCTGGCAGCTATGCATCATGCAGGTCAGTCCTTTTTTTGCTGCCTATATTGTGGGCATTTACCTGGTAACGACTGGTAAATATGCTGACCCAAAAATTTGGCAATGGATACTCGTTCCTTGCATTACCTATGCGATTGGCTTCACGGTTCTCTATTCCCTGCTTATTGCGTCCGCCCTGGATATCAGTCGGCCCCTGATTCATAGCATTAGCCCGTTGCGGGTGGTTTCAGGTATCTTTTTCCTGCTGGTCGGCCTGTATATCATCCTGATTGATCGCATACCATTTCTGGTTAAAATGCACCGGCCTTCCCTGATAAGCGCTCTATCCCTGCTGATCGGAGCCGCTTTTGCCATCATGTATTCCCCGTGCATCACCCCGATGCTCTCCGACATCATGGGATTGGCGTCGCAGCGGAGTACGGCGGTTGAAGGATGGTATCTGGCTTTCTTTTACGGGCTCGGAACCACCATTGCCCTCTGTTTGACGGCTATTGCGCTTATTCTTTTTGCGAGAAAGCGTGAAGCGGTCATGCGCAATGCCGTGCTGATAAAAAACATTTGTGCCGCAATTTTGTTTATCCTTGCCGTCATGAATATGGCCGGCTTGATGAGGCACTACAAGGCGTTTGTATTAGGGTTTGTGCTGTAATCGCGCCATCCAGTGGAAGAAACAAGTTATCTGCGACATGGCTTTTTTGCCAGAGCACAATTACTGATCAGAATGACAATTGAGGGAAAGCAATAAATGGCAAAGTTCGACTATGATCTTCTAATACTTGGCGGCGGTGCGGCCGGATTGGTTTCTTCCAAAGTAGCGCGAGGTTTCGGCAAAAGCGTCGCCGTGATTGAGAAAGGAAAGCTGGGCGGGGAATGCACCAACTTCGGTTGTGTGCCGAGCAAGTCTCTCATCAGGGCCGCCAGAGCCGCGCACGAATTGAAACATTTGGATGCGCTGGGGCTCACGACTGAAGCGCCCATCGCCATCAACACCGATGGCGTAATGCGGCATGTCCGCTCCATAGTTGAAAAGGTCTACAACACCCATCTCCCCGAAAGCTTCAAGACGCTGGGTATCGATCTCTCTTTCGGAGACGCGCGATTTACGGATAACCACACGGTCGTGATGGACGGCAAAACGATCACCGCGAACAAGATCATCATTGCCACCGGCTCCAGCCCGCTCATCCCCAGCATCGAAGGAATCGATAAAACCCCCTATCTCACCAATAACACGGTGTTCTCCCTCGACACGCTGCCGCGTTCGCTGGTGGTACTTGGCGGCGGCCCCATCGGGATAGAGTTGGCGTCTGCCTTCAACCGGCTGGGAGTTGAGACCACGGTGGTGGAAATGGCCGACAGGGTGCTTTTCAGGGAAGACCGCGAGCTTTCGGATATGCTTGCCGGAAAAATGCGGGGCGAAGGGCTCAATATCGTAACGTCGGCCAAAGCGGTAAAACTGTCGTGCGACACCTCGCAAATAATGCTTACTGTTGAAACACCGGATGGCCAGCGCAAAGATATCACCGTGCAAAGCATTCTGATCGCTTCGGGGCGCAAACCAAATCTGGATGGGCTCGATCTTGAAAAAGCGGGAGTGCGCTACAACAGCAACGGCATCGAGGTGGACGATTGGTTGCGGGCAACATCGGACAATATTTACGCCTGCGGCGATGTTGCCGGGCCATACCGTTTCAGCCACATGGCAGAATATCAGGCGGTGCTCGCCTGCTCCAACGCCTTTTTGCCGATAAAAAAACGGGTCGATTACAGCCAAGCGATCTGGTGTACTTTCACCGATCCGGAACTGGCGCACGCCGGCCTTACGGAAGAGGAGGCGCGGGCCGCACACGGCGACACGATCGAAGTGCTCCGCTTCGATTACAGCAAAATCGACCGGGCGCGGACGGACATCGAAGAATTCGGCATGAGCAAAATCATCTTGGACAATAAGGGAAAAATCGTCGGCGCCCACATACTCGGAACGCATGCCTCCGAAGTGCTGCATGAAATACAGTTGGCAAAGCGTTTCAACATCCCATTCGAGCGGCTATGGCAGGCAATCCACCTGTATCCCAGTTACTCCGATGTCATACGGCAACCCTCGAAATACCACTACGCTAAAAAAATGGGGAACAACCCGGTTATCAAATTGCTGAAGAAGGTCATGGGGTAAACCGCAAGTCGTGCAAAAAGTTTATCAAGGCTGAACGCCGCATTTTTGCGCTTTTTGCTTATCCATATATTTTTTGATGCGAATGGGCACCAGGCTGACAAACGCCAGAAGGGTTAGTGCTGCGATAAGGCCGGGGCTTAAAATTAAGTTACCCCCGGCAAAGCCGGGGGTTTATTTTTGTTAGCCCCTCGAAGGGGCAAAAACGTGAAGCGCCTGAAGGCGCTGAATCACATACCCAGCTTGAGCTGGTCGTAATGAG
>Ga0172380_10000808_pt1 | contig 57134 bp, 54 predicted proteins | sample Leawe162metaG_FD_119747 | JGI IMG/M metagenome (GOLD analysis project Ga0172380, IMG submission 119747) | Leachate microbial communities from a municipal landfill in Southern Ontario, Canada - Leachate well 162 metaG | ecosystem: Engineered > Solid waste > Landfill > Unclassified | place... | reverse complement strand
CTGGCGATGGCCACCATGGACGCGATCAAGCTGTTCGGAGCAGAACCTGCCAACTTCCTCGATGTCGGCGGCGGCGCCACCACCGAGAAAGTCACCGAAGCCTTCAAGATCATGCTGAAAAATCCGGCGGTCAAGGGCATCCTGGTGAATATTTTCGGCGGCATCATGAAGTGCGACACCATCGCCGAGGGCGTCGTGGCTGCGGCCCGCGTGGTGCACTTGAATGTGCCGTTGGTGGTCCGCATGAAAGGCACCAACGAAGACATCGGCAAGAAGATCCTCAAGGATTCGGGCCTTCCTATCATCGCCGCCGACAACATGGCGGAAGCGGCACAGAAGATCGTCGCCGTCGTTTCTGACAAATAAGCGGCAAGCAAGGAGTAGAAATGTCCATTCTGATCAACAAAGACAGCAAGGTGATTACCCAGGGTATCACCGGGAAGACAGGCCAGTTCCACACCGAAAAGTGCCAGGAATATGCTAACGGCAAGAACTGCTTCGTCGCCGGGGTGAATCCGAAGAAAGCCGGCGAAAAGATTTTCGATATTCCCATCTACGCCTCGGTCAAGGAAGCCACAGCAAACACCGGCGCTACGGTTTCCGTGATTTACGTGCCGCCACCGGGAGCGGCGGCGGCAATCTGGGAAGCGGTCGAGGCCGACCTCGACCTGGTCATCTGCATCACCGAAGGCATTCCCGTGCGCGACATGCTGGAAGTCCGCAACAAGATGAAAGCCCGGGTGGCTGCCGGCGGCAAGGAAACGCTGTTGGTGGGACCGAACTGTCCCGGCGTGATCACACCGGATGAAATCAAGATCGGCATCATGCCGGGACACATCCACAAGAAGGGCCGCATCGGCGTGGTATCGCGCTCCGGGACGCTGACTTACGAAGCCGTTGCGCAACTGACCGATCTGGGTTTGGGCCAGTCTTCCGCCGTCGGCATCGGCGGCGACCCGATCAACGGCCTGAAGCACATCGACATCATGAGGATGTTCAACGACGATCCCGACACCGATGCGGTCATCATGATCGGCGAGATCGGCGGGCCGGACGAGGCCGACGCCGCAGTCTGGTGCAAGGCGAACATGAAGAAGCCCATCGTCGGCTTTATCGCCGGCGTCACGGCACCTGCGGGCAAGCGCATGGGGCATGCCGGTGCGCTGATTTCCGGCGGGGCCGACACCGCCGAAGCCAAACTGGCAGTCATGGAAGAATGCGGCTTCACCATCACGCGCAATCCTGCCGAAATGGGCAAGCTGCTCAAAGCCTTGCTGTAACGGCTGGCGTCAACTGCCTCGACAAATCGCCTCACTGCAAAGTGGGGCGATTTTTATTTGTGCGGAACTGGTAGCATAAGAAACGCCCCCCAATCGTTGGATCGTTGCCATGGATGTAGCGCTCGGCCCCCAATTCTGGGCTCCTCTGCTGGAAATCATCGGGGTCGACATCGTGCTCAGCGGCGACAATGCAGTGGTTATCGCGCTCGCGGTGCGTTCCCTGCCGCTGCGGCAGCAGCGCCAGGCCGTTGTCCTCGGCAGCGTTGCCGCCATACTCATGCGAGTGGTCCTGACCTTGTTTGTGGTCGAAATACTCAACCTGCCTTTTCTCAAATTGATCGGGAGTGCGTTGCTGCTGTGGATCGGGATCCGCTTGCTGGTGCCGGAAACCGATGAGGTCAAGGATATCGAGAGCAAAGATACCTTACTCGCTTCGATCAAGACAATTATCCTTGCCGACCTGGTGATGAGCACCGACAATGTCGTGGGCATTGCCGCAGCGGCAAAAGGCAATACGACACTGCTGGTGCTCGGCCTGGCAATCAGCATTCCGCTGATCGTATTCGGCAGTTCGGTGATGCTGCGCTGCATGGAGCGATTCCCGGCGATCGTCACGCTGGGCGCCGCCTTGCTTGGTTACATCGCCGGCGAGATGGCAGTCAACGATCTCGCCATCTCGGTCTGGAGCCAAGTTAACACTCGCTGGATCGAGCAACCGGCAGGTATCGGCGGTGCGCTATTGGTGGTCGCGGTCGGCCACTGGTTGGCCCGGCGCCGAATGAGTGTCAAAGATGATCGAGTGGTTTGACATGAGATACACGTGGTGCATAATTTGGCGGAGAGGGGCACAGCCACGGAAAAAATTTGACCGACTTGATAGCCTACTGTAAGAATTGGCATTATGATCCTGTTTTTATGCGGACTTGTAGCTTAAGCATATGACACCTTGCCAACCAGATGTGCCGTTTGAGTTGGATTGGGAGCGCTAGCGAGATGAACAAGAAGAACTTCTGGAAGAGCGACTGGCTCCTCGGTCTGGCGGTAAGCATTATCCTGCTCCTTTCCGGCAACAGCGATCTCTTGCAGAGCCTGGAGCGCAAAGCTTACGACATCGGCGTAACGGCTACGGCACGCACGCCCAGCGAAAAGGTGGCGGTGATCGCGATCGACAAGCAGAGCCTGGACAACATCGGCCGCTGGCCTTGGTCGCGGGAAGTGATGGCCGACATGGTGGACAAGCTGGCAGCTGCCAAGACCAAGGTCATTGCCACGACGGTACTTTATTCCGAACCGCAGCGGGATGCGGGACTGAGCTACATCAACAAGCTGACGGAGCTCTACTCCCAGGCCGGCGGAACTTTACCGGTCGATACCGCACCGCCCGCCGAAGCCCTACCAGCCCCCCTTCCAGCCGCAGGAAGCTTACCCACAGAGGCTTCGGCACTGCCTTCCGCTCCGTCGCCCGCCACCGGGCCGTTTGGCCAGATCGGCGTACTGCTGGCTGAGGCCGAAACCAAGCTGAATACGGATCGACGCCTGGCCGACAGTTTTGGCAAAGCGGGCAACATTGCTTTGCCGATACTCTTCAAAATCGGCGAGCCACGCGGCAGGCCCGACAAGGATCTTCCCGACTACATCAAGAGAAATACGGTCAAGGCCCTGGGTGGCGGCGAATTTGCTCCAATCCCGACGAGCGAAATGGATGCCCTGGTGATCGAGCAGCTCGGCAAGAACGCCGCCGTGATCGGCCATCTCAACACGACTCCCGACGTCGATGGCGGCATACGCAGCGAGCCATTGGTGCTGGGCTATTTCGACCAACTGTATCCGGCCCTGTCGCTGATGATTGCGGCGAAAAGCTTGAACCTGGGCGTAAATGACATTCAGGTGCAGCTGGGCAATTCGGTCAAGCTCGGCAATCTGAAGATCGGCACCGATACCGATACCCGCATGAACACGTTTTTTTACAAGGACGCGGGCGACAAGCCGGCTTTCCAGGTCGACTCGTTCTTTGATGTGAAAAGCGGCAAGATTCCCTTCGACAAATTCCGCGACAAGATCGTACTGATCGGCCCGACCGCTGCCGGGGTCGGCAGCGTGCATCCTACTCCGGTGTCGCCGGCCATGCCGGATGTGCTGGTGTTGGCGCATTCAGTCTCCAGTCTGCTCTCCGAGCATTTCTTCGTCGTGCCGAGCTGGGCGTTCTGGGCGGAGAAGGCGGCAATGTTGCTGGTGGCCGCCTATTTGATCGCGCTACTACCGCGACTCAAGGCTGGCATGGCGGCAGGCGTCACGGTTGGCATCCTGGTCATGCTGCTGGCGACGCATTTCCTGCTCATGACCACGCAACTGCTCTGGTTGCAGTTGATGATTCCGGCGACACTCCTGCTGCTCGGCCATTTGTTGCTGACCACCAAGCATTTCCTGCTGACCGAACGCGGCAAGGAAAAATCCGACCTCGAATCGTCCGAGTCGAATCGCATGCTGGGCCTCGCCTACCAAGGCCAGGGGCAACTGGATACGGCCTTCGACAAGTTTCGCCGCTGCCCGCTCGACGATCACTTGATGGAAAACCTCTACAACCTGGCGCTGGATTTTGAGCGCAAGCGCCAATTCAACAAAGCCGAAGCAGTGTTCCGCTACATGTTCGATTACAACCCCAAGTTCCGCGATCTTGAACAGCGTCTCAACCGCGCCAAGCAAATGTCGGAAACAGTGATTCTGGGCGGTGCCGGCGGCGGACGCACCAATGCCAGCATGCTGGATGGTGGCGGCAATGTCGAAAAGCCGATGCTGGGCCGCTACCAGATCGAGAAGGAATTGGGCAAGGGCGCCATGGGTGTGGTGTATCTGGGACGCGACCCGAAAATTAATCGCATCGTCGCGATCAAGACCATGGCTTTGTCTCAGGAGTTCGAAGGCGACGAACTGACCGAGGTCAAGGAACGCTTTTTCAGGGAAGCCGAAACCGCCGGCAGGCTCAATCATCAGAACATCGTCACGATGTACGACGCCGGGGAAGAACACGATCTGGCCTATATCGCCATGGAGTTCCTCAAGGGCAAGGACCTCGTGCCCTTCACCAAACCGGACAACCTGCTGCCTCTGGAAAAAACGCTCGGCATTGTTGCCCGCGTTGCCGATGCGCTTTCCTATGCCCATGAGAACCACGTCGTACACCGTGACATCAAGCCGGCCAACATCATGTACGAACCGGAGAGCGATCAGGTCAAGGTGACCGATTTCGGCATCGCCCGCATTACGGATTCCAGCAAGACCAAGACCGGCATGGTACTCGGTACGCCGAGCTACATGTCGCCGGAGCAGTTGTCCGGCAAGAAAATAGACGGGCGTTCCGATCTTTTCTCCCTGGGTGTGACGCTTTACCAGTTGGTCTGCGGCAAACTGCCGTTCGAGGGCGAGTCGATGGCGCAATTGATGTTCAAGATTGCCAATGAGCCCCATCCCGACATCCGCACGCTGAATTCAGCCCTGCCCGAACCCTTGGCAGCCATTATCGACAAGGTACTCACCAAGGATTCTGATCAGCGCTACCAGACTGGCGCGGAATTGGCCGCCGATCTGCGCAGGTGCCTGGCGCAGTTTGCCGGCAATGCCCATCCCGGCGATTCCGGCCAGGTGGATATCAGCATTTAGGAGCGTTCATGGACCTCACTCAGGTGTTGGAAACAGTCAGCCGCAGCGATGCGGGAATGGTTCGTTCTCACAACGAGGATGCCGTTTACCTCAATCCGGCCTTGGGTCTGGCAATACTTGCCGATGGCATGGGCGGCTACAATGCCGGCGAAGTGGCCAGCGGCATGGTAACCACACTGCTGGGCAGCGAACTGGAAAAGGCTTTTACCCTGAAAGAACCGCACTTGCAGGACAGCGATGGCCAACGGCGTGCGCACCATCTTCTCGCAACGGAAATCGCCCGCGCCAACTCTGCCGTATATCAGGCAGCGCAAAGCCAGCCGCAGTATGCGGGAATGGGTACGACCCTGGTGATGGCAGTGTTCTACGACAACACCATGACGGTGGCGCACATCGGCGATTCGCGCCTCTACCGCCTGCGAGGCGAAGAATTCTCGCAGATCACCCGCGATCATTCATTATTGCAGGAGCAAATCGAAAGCGGCATGCTGACGCCGGAGCAGGCGCGCCATTCCCAGAACAAGAACCTGGTGACGCGAGCGGTTGGCGTGGACCCTTCGGTCGAACCGGAAATTCACGACTATGCCACCTTGCCGGGAGATATTTATCTGCTCTGTTCGGATGGCCTCAACGATATGGTCGAGGACGAAGAAATCGGCATGACAGTACAAATGCTTTCCGCCAACCTGGAACTGGCGGCAACGCAACTGGTACAGATGGCAAACGACAATGGCGGACGCGATAACGTATCGGTCATTCTGGTGCGGATCAAGCGCGAATACCCCGCGCCACGCGGCTTGAACGGCTGGCTCAGACGGCTGTTGGCTTGGTTCAAGTAATCGAATTAGATAACGGGAAGGTCAAGATGGCAAAACTTACTCTCAGCATGGATGGGTTGCTGCTCAAGGAGATTCCCCTTACCAAGGAACGAACGACCATAGGGCGCAAGCCCCACAATGACATCCAGATTGATAATCTCGCCATCAGCGGTGAACATGCGGTGATCGTGACCATTCTCAATGACGCATTCCTGGAGGATCTTGGCAGCACCAACGGCACCCAAGTCAATGGACAGCCCATCAAGAAACATTTTCTGCAGAATGACGACGTAATCGAGCTAGGCAAGTATCGCCTCAAATACACGAAAGAAGCCCAGCCGCAAGCTGCCCAGGCCGACTTTGAAAAGACCATGATCATCCGTCCGGACATGGCTGCCAAGCCTGCTGTGCAGACCAGCGAGAAAGCCATGATGGAAAATACCCGGGCGGATATGACGGCGGGCCATTTGGCGCCGTCCGCGCCACCGGCAGCGCAGCCTGCAGCGGCGTTGCCGCGTGGGGCGATACAGATTTTGTCCGGGGCGAATGCCGGCAAGGAATTGGAACTGACGAAAACCCTGAGTTCGCTGGGCAAACCCGGCGTGCAGGTTGCCGTGATTACCCGTCGCCCCCAAGGCTATTTCATTACCCATGTCGAAGGCGCCGTATTCCCCTCGGTCAACGGCAAAACACTGGATGCCCAAGCGCATCCGCTCCAGGACCATGACATTATCGAACTGGCCGGCATCAAGATGGAATTCTTTCTGAAGGTCTAGACCAGCCATGCCGACTCTACCGATTGCGGAGGGCAATTGAAGCAATATCTCGTACGCTATGCGCTCGGCCTTGCCATCTTGTTGCTGTTGCTCGGGCATGCGGCCAAGTTTTATCAGATTGGTCTTATCAACCACCTGGATGCAATCATTTACGACAGCAAGCTGCGTCTCACCATGCCGCGGGGAATCGATGAACGCATCGCAATCCTCGACATAGACGAGAAATCGCTCGCCGAGATCGGCCGCTGGCCATGGGGGCGCGACCGTCTGGCAGTATTGATGGACAAGCTCTTCAATCAATATCGGGTCCGGCTGCTGGGCTTCGACGTGGTGTTTGCCGAGCCGGATAACAGTTCCGGCCTGGGCAACCTGGAAACCCTGGCCAAAAAGGACCTGAAGGACAACACTGCGTTCCAGACGGTTCTCAGGGAACTGCGTCCGCAATTGGACAACGATGCGCGCTTCGCCAATGCGCTGCACGGCAAACCGGTCATTCTCGGCTATTACTTGTCGAGCACCGAGGGGGGAGTCAGCAGCGGCGTGCTGCCGACACCAGTCCTGCCGGCCGGCACCTTCTCCGGGCGCGGCATTGCTTTCACTACTTGGCAAAGTTATGGCGGCAACCTGGCCGAGTTTCAGCAGAATGCCGCGGGAGGCGGGCTGTTCAATCCGATCGTGGATTTCGATGGCATCACGCGTCGCGTGCCGATGCTTGCCGAGTACCGGGGCGCTTATTACGAATCGCTGTCGCTGGCGATGGTGCGCGCCTACTTGAATTTCCCCAAGGTTGTGCCGGGATATCCGCAGGACGCGGTCGCTTCAAGCAAGACCTACGGCAATATGGAATGGATCGACCTGCCCACCGAGCGGGGCACACTGCGCATCCCGGTAGATGAGAATGCGGCAGCGCTGATTCCTTTCCGCGGCTATCAGGGAAGCTTCCGCTACTATTCGCTGGCTGACGTGATGGCCGACCGCATCAAGCCGGATCAGCTCAAGGGCAGGATTGTGCTAATCGGCACCACCGCACCAGGCCTCAAAGATCAACGCGCGACACCGGTCGGAGAGGCCTATTCGGGAGTGGAGATGCATGCCAACCTGATCGCCGGCATGCTCGATGGCAACATCAAACTGAAGCCGCCCTACGTACTGGCCGCCGATTTGGTGCTGTTGTTGATCGCCGGCGGAGTGATGGTTTTCCTGCTGCCAAGGCTTTCGGCTTTGCGCGCCAGTTTTGTCGCGTTGCTGGTGCTGCTGTACCTGATTGCGGTGAATCTCAGCTTCTGGAGTCTCGCCAATTTTGTCCTGCCGCTGGCTGCCGGGCTGCTGCTGGTTTTTTCGCTGTACGCTCTCAACATGTCTTGGGGATATTTTGTCGAGTCACGCAGCAAACGCCAGTTGACGGGATTGTTCGGGCAGTATGTGCCCCCTGAACTGGTCGAGGAAATGAGCCGCGATCCCGAGAACTACAGCATGGCCGGACGCAAGGCCGAATTGACGGTGTTGTTCTCCGATGTGCGCGGCTTCACCACGATTTCCGAAGGCTTGGAGCCGGACGAATTGGCCACCCTGATGAACGAATACCTCGGCGCCATGACCAAAATCGTGCGCCACAATCGGGGAACGCTCGACAAATATATCGGTGACGCCATCATGGCCTTCTGGGGGGCACCGCTGGAGGATGCGGAACACGCCAGGCATGCCGTGCTGACCGCTTTGGAAATGCAGCGGGCCCTGCCGGAATTGAACGAGAAGCTGGCTGCCAAGGGCTGGCCGGAATTAAAAATCGGTGTTGGCGTAAATACCGGCAACATGACAGTGGGCGATATGGGCTCGCCGGTGCGCCAGTCATATACGGTGATGGGAGACGCGGTTAACCTCGGCTCACGCCTCGAAGGCATTACCAAGCAATACGGCGTAGGCATCATCGTCGGCGAGACCACCCGCGAAGCGCTGAAAAAATCCTTCGTATTCCGCGAACTGGACCGCGTACGCGTCAAGGGTAAAGCCGAACCGATTGGGATATACCAGCCGCTGGGTGTCGAAGGCGAAGTCGATAAGGCGGTTCTGGAAGAGTTGAAACTCTGGAATCAGGCGTTGCGCTATTATCGCGCTCAGGATTGGGATCAGGCGGAAGTTGCGCTACTCAATCTGTCGCGCATGGCGCCGTGCTATCTGTACGAGTTGTACACGAAACGCATCGCCTTGTACCGCAAGCAGGCCCCCGGCGAACACTGGGATGGTGTGACCACCTTTGAAACAAAATGACAGCATGAAAGTCCGAGTTCTGGGTTGCAGCGGGGGCATCGGTGGTCGCCATTTGAGAACCACTTCCTTGCTGGTCGATAACGACATCCTGATTGACGCCGGAACCGGCGTCGGCGACCTTTCGCTTGCCGAACTGGCACAGATCGACCATGTCTTCGTCACCCATACCCATCTCGACCATATTGCCTGCCTGCCATTGATGGCCGACACCGTCGCCGACATGCGAGACAAGCCGCTAACCGTGTATGCCCAGCAGGCGAGCATCGAGATTTTGCGCAACCACATTTTCAACTGGGCGGTATGGCCGGACTTCACCGAAATCCCCAGCCCCGAGCAACCCTTCCTGCGGTTCGAAACTATCCGGCTGGGTCAGGCGATGAAATTTGGCGGACGAACCATTACTGCGCTGCCAGCCAATCATACCGTCCCGGCAGTGGGCTATCAGCTTGATTCGGGACAAGCCAGCCTGGTGTTTACCGGCGACACCACCACTTGCGAAGAATTATGGCAAGCGATTAACAGGATCGGGAATTTGCGCTACCTGATTATTGAAACGGCATTTTCCAACCGCGAAAAAAAGCTCGCGGTCATGTCCAAGCACCTCTGCCCAAGCATGCTTGCCGAGGAACTGCTGAATTTGCAGAGCAACACGGAACTATTCATTACCCATCTCAAGCCCGGCCAGATCGAGTTGACCATGCTGGAAGTGGAAGAATGCGTGGGAGAGTTCAAGCCCCGCATGCTGCAGAACAATCATGTGCTCGAGTTTTAATGCGCCGATGGCTACGACGCCACCCATCAGCCTGGATTTACTGCGCACCCTGCAACCGCTCGCTGAGCTGGATGTGGCAAGACTGCATGAGCTGTTGGCGGCCTGTCAATGCGACAAGGTTGAGCGTGGCCGCAACCCTTTTCTAGAACTGGATTGCCGCAGCCAGCTGGTTTATTTGCTCCAGGGTGAGTTGATGCTGCAATTTGCGGATCGCAGCACTGCCGTGATCGTCGGCGAAAGCGACGAAGCCACACGGCCGCTGGGTAAGTGGGGGCAGCCGACAATCAAGGCCAAAGCGATTACCCAGATAGAATTGGTGCGCTTTGACGAGAACATGCTGGACATCATGTTTACCTGGGATCAGTTGGCGCAACCCAAGATGGCGCCAGGCCAGTTGGCGCCGGATGACGCGGCAGATGGCGCCAGGAGCGCCGTCTGGCGCATGCTGCCGGGCATGTTTGCGGCACAGAACCTGACCCGTGGCGCTTTCGCAGCGCTTCCGCCGGCGCACATCGACCAGCTGCTGCAACGTTTTCGGCGCATCAAAGTGCGCCGTGGCGAAGAGATCGTGCATCAAGGCGAGGCCGGCGATTACTATTACCTGATTGAAAGCGGCCGTTGCCAGGTGACCCGCACGCTCGCCGGCGACCAGCTGTTGCTGGCCGATCTCAATCCCGGCGACGCGTTCGGCGAAGAAGCGCTGGTATCCGATGCCGCCCGCAATGCCAATGTGACCATGATCACGGATGGCATACTGCTGCGTCTCGACAAGCAGGATTTCATCGACCTATTGCGTGCGCCGCTGTTGCATACTTTGTCGCCAGCGGAGGCGCAACAACGCGTCGCAGCCGGCGCGGTGTGGCTGGATGTGCGCTTTCCCGCCGAGCACAAATACGACGGCATCAAAGGCGCGCGCAATCTTCCGCTCGATGAGATTCGCTCGGCATACAGCGTACTTGATCCCCAGAAGGAATATATCGCCTATTGCCAGAGCGGGCGGCGCAGTTCGGCGGCCGCCTTCCTCTTGTCTCAGCGCGGCTTTCGGGCAAGCTTGCTGGAAGGAGGGCTGGTCAAAGGCATGCGTGGCAAAGACAAACCGGGCACTGACATGGGAGCGCAAACATCGTGAGTGCGGTCATCAATTCACCGCAGAACACCGGCAACTTGTCCGACATGGACACCCGGCTGCTGTTCTTCAAGAATCTCCAGACGGTCACCAACAAAATTCATGCGACCAACAACATCGACGAGATCATGCTCGAGTTGTCGCAGGATATTTGCAACCTGTTCAATGCCGACCGTTTGACCATCTATGCCGTCAGCGAGGATAAGGCCTCGATAGTTTCCAAGCTCAAGACCGGCCTCAACTCCTTCAAGGATCTCAAGCTGCCCATCGCCGACCAAAGTGTTGCCGGCCATGTGGCCTTGTCTCGCAAGATCATCAATCTCATCGATGTTTACGACGAGGCCGAACTCAAGTCCCATCATCCGGGTTTGCGTTTCCTCCAGGAGGTCGACAAACGGACCGGTTACCGCACCAAGCAAATGCTGGTGAGTCCGATCGTCACCACCGCCAACGAGCTGCTGGGTGTCGTGCAGATCATCAACAACCAGGCCGGAATACCTTTCTCCGCAGTCATGGAGGAAGGCATCAAGGGTCTCTGCGAGACCCTGGCAATCGCCTTTTCCCAGCGCAACAAGCCGGCCCAGGCGGCCAAGTCGAAATACGACCAGCTGGTCGCCGATGCCGTACTGTCCGCCCAGGAACTCGATCTGGCAATCCGTTCGGCGCGTCGCAAAAACCTCGATATCGAAGAAATCCTGATCGGCGAATTTCAGGTCAAGCTGCCGGCAATCGGCCAAGCGCTGTCGAAATTTTTCGGCGTGCCATACGAACCATTCAAGGCCGACCGCATCAAGCCGATGGAGCTGCTGAAGAACCTCAAGCGCGAATACATCGAGCAGAACCAGTGGCTGCCGGTCGAGGACTCCAGCGAAGGCGTCATGGTTCTGACGATGGACCCGGAACAGGTGAAAAGTTCTCGCGTCGTCAATAACGTGTTTCCAAGAAGCAAGCTGGCCTACCGCGTTACCACCATCCGCGAGTTCAAGCAGAGCGTCGATCTGTTCTTCGGCGCCCAACCCGACTCCGACACCTCTTCGGTCGGCGATCTGCTTTCCAGCATGGCGGAGGAGGGCGAGGAGAGCACGGACGCTTCCGAGGATGTTTCCGCCGCTGCCGACAACGAACTCGTCAAATTGGTCAACAAGATCATCGTGGATGCCTATCAGCAAGGCGTTTCGGATATCCATATCGAGCCTGGTCCTGGCAAAGAAAAGACCTTGATTCGTTTCCGCAAGGACGGCTCGCTGGTGAAATACATCGAAGTCCCGTCCAGCTACCGCAACTCGATGGCCGCGCGCATCAAGATCATGTGCGACCTCGACATATCGGAACGCAGGAAACCGCAGGATGGCAAGATAAAGTTCAAGAAATTCGGCCCGCTGGATATTGAATTGCGTGTGGCCACGATCCCGTCAACGGGTGGCGTCGAAGACATTGTCATGCGCATCCTGGCGGCCGGCGAGCCGATCCCGCTGGAAAACCTGGGCGTTCTGCCGGCCAACCTGGAACGGCTGAAGACGGCGATATCCAAACCCTACGGGCTGTTTTTCGTCTGCGGTCCGACCGGCTCGGGCAAAACCACCACGCTGCATTCGGTGCTCAAGTACTTGAATACCGTCGACACCAAGATCTGGACTGCCGAAGACCCCGTCGAAATCACGCAAAAAGGCTTGCGCCAGGTGCAGATCAACAAGAAGGCCGGTCTGGACTTCCCGATGATCATGAAGGCATTCCTGCGCGCCGATCCGGACATCATCATGGTTGGCGAAATGCGCGACGCCGAAACCACCGGCATCGGCATCGAAGCCTCGCTCACCGGCCACTTGGTGTTCGCCACGCTGCATACCAATAGCGCACCCGAATCCATCATCCGCCTGCTCGACATGGGCATGGACCCGTTCAATTTTTCCGACGCCTTGCTCGGCATCCTCGCCCAGCGCCTGGCCAAACGCCTGTGCAAGTGCAAGGAAGCCTACGAGGCCGGCGAAGAGGAAATGCAACTGTTCCTCAAGGAGTACTGCGGGGAACTGGTGAATACCTCGACTTTCAAGAAGGATGCCGAAGCGGGTTACGCAGCGGTGTATCAGGAATTGGAGAAGAACTACGCCAAGGACGGCAAGTTCACTCTCTACAAGGCGAAAGGCTGCCCCGCATGCAACGATAGCGGATACAAGGGACGCGTCGGCCTGCACGAGTTGATGCTGGGCAGTGACCCGGTCAAGAAGTTGATTCAGGAGCACGCCCGGGTCGCCGACCTGCTGGCGATTGCCCTGGAAGAAGGCATGCTGACGCTCAAAATGGACGGCATGCAGAAAGTCCTGCAAGGACTCACCGACATGCATATCGTCCGTTCAGTTTGCATCAAATGACGGCTAAGACGGCTGAAGGAAGCAGTCTTCCGGGCGATCCCGAGCTCCAGTCGCCGATTTTCAGGCGACTCGAACAACTCAACGCCATCGGCGCTGCGCTTTCCAGCGAGCGGGACATCGATCGGTTGCTGGAAAGGATACTGGTCGCCGCCAAGGACATCACCCGGGCCGATGGCGGCACGCTTTATCGCGCGACCGATGACGGGAAAGGCCTGCGTTTCGAAATACTCCGCAATGACACGTTGAAGATCGCCCTCGGCGGCACTTCCGGCAATCCAATCACCTTTCCAGACCTGCCCTTCACCAACGAACAGGGCGAACAAAACAATTCCATGGTGGCGGTCTATGCCGCACTGCATAACCAGACCGTCAACATCGAGGATGCCTACGCCGTGGAAGGCTTCGACTTTTCCGGCACGCGCAAGTTCGATGAGCGCACCCACTACCGCTCGAAGTCGTTCCTCACGGTACCGATGAAAAACCATGAGAACGCCATTATCGGCGTGCTCCAGCTGATCAATTCGCTCGACCCTGACACGCGGCTGGTCGTGCCCTTTTCCGCCGCCGACCAGCGGCTGGTGGAATCGCTTTCATCGCAAGCAGCAATTGCGCTCACCAATCGTCTGCTGATCACGCAGCTGGAAGAACTGTTCGAGTCATTCATTGGCTTGATCAATCTGGCGATCGATGAAAAATCCCCCTATACCGGGGGCCATTGCGAGCGCGTACCGATACTGACCATGATGCTGGCAGAAGCGGCAAACGACGCCACTATCGGCCAGCTGGTAGATTTTCATATGAGCGACAAGGATCGTTACGAACTGAAAATCGCCGGCCTGTTGCACGATTGCGGCAAGGTGACGACCCCGGTGCATGTCGTCGACAAGGCGACCAAGCTGCAAACCTTGTACGACCGCATCAACACTGTCGACACCCGCTTCGAGGTGCTCAAGCGCGATGCCGAAATCGAGCTACTGCGCAAACAATTGGCGCTACGCGAGCCAAAGGATTTGGCCGCCGAAGCCGGATTGGCGGCGGCGTTCGGATCGAGCCTCGAGCAGTACGACGATGACCGCGAATTCCTGCGTCGTTGCAACATCGGTGGGGAAGCAATGCAGGATTCCGACCTGAAACGCGTATGTGATATCGGCACGGGCTACCGCTGGCGGGATGTGGCAGGAAAAGAATCGAATTTTCTCAGCGCCGATGAAATCGAGAATTTCTCCATCCGCGCCGGCACGCTGACGCAGGCCGAACGCGAGATCATCAACTATCACATCGTCGCCACCATCAAAATGCTTGACCAACTGCCCTGGCCGAAGCACCTCGAACATGTGCCCGAATATGCCGGCGGACATCACGAGCGCATGGACGGCAAGGGCTACCCAAAGGGGCTCAGACGCGAACAGATGTCGATTCAGGCGCGCATCATGGGCATCGCGGACATTTTCGAGGCGCTCACCGCCCGGGATCGTCCCTACAAACTCGGCAAGACCCTGTCCGAATCTCTGGCTATTCTGGGTAAATTCAAGCTGGGCGGGCATATCGACCCCGACCTGTTCGAGGTGTTCATCCGCCAGAAGGTTTACCTGCGTTACGCTGAAAAATTCCTTGACCCGAGGCAGATCGACGCTGTAGATGAAAGCCGGATTCCCGGTTACAGCGGTGCCGGAAACGCTTAAAAACTTCCTGCCGGCCAACTTCAGCCGGGATGTGACGATCGACGGGCTGGCGCTGGCACTATTGGCGATCGGACTCGCCGCCTTGTACGGGCCTCATCTCGGCGCGCCCCTGGTTTTCGACGACATCGACTTTTTCGGGAGCAATTACGCTTCCTTGTTCGGGGGGCAATTCTCGCCTCTGATGCACCGCTATTGGTCGTACTGGAGCTTTGCCTTTCAGCGGATCGTTTTTGGCGACGACCTATTTCTGTTCCGGCTGGTCAATGTCGCGCTGCACCTCATGGTTGGCGGAGCGATTTACTTGTTCATTCGAACACTCCATTCGATAGCGCTGGCGGACAATCCCGTTCGCCTGAACAGCCTTGATCAACGGCTGATCCTGTGGTTGAGCGTAACGCTGTTCCTTTTCCATCCGGTGGTGGTCTATGGCGTTGCTTACCTGGTGGAGCGCAGCATCGTCATGGCGACGCTCTTCAGCCTGCTCATGTGGTGGGCGCATTTGCGCGGACTCGCTTCGAACAAACCGGGCTGGTTCTTGCTCGCGATATTGTTTTACTACCTGGCGCTTTATTCCAAAGAGCACAGCGTCATGGCGCCCGCGGTGGCCTGCCTGCTGACTTTGCTCGCCACCCGGGTTGCGGCGCAACGCCGTCTGCTCATCCTGGTTTTTCTCGCCTATTTCGCCCTGGCAACGTCGGCGCTGTTCGCCTCGCGATATACCATCGCCAGCCAATACGAGCCGCTAGTTGGCGGAATCCGGCATGCCTACCTCGCCAGCATCCTGACTCAGTCCGGCCTGTTCTTCAAATACCTGTGCGCTTGGTGGGTTCCGCTGACTTCGAATATGTCGATCGACATCCGGGAACCGCTGGCACCGCTCGACGCCATTCAGTCCTGGCTTTCCCTCGCCGCATTTCTCGCCTATGGCGCAACGGCCTTCCACCTGGTGCTGCGTAAAGGACGTGTCGGTCTGCTGGGCTTTGCGATGCTCGCGCCGGCCCTGCTTTTCATGACCGAATTTTCCACGGTGCGGATTCAGGAAAGTTTCGTCCTGTACCGAAGTTACCTCTGGTTGCCGCCGATGCTGGTGGCATTGCCCCTCGTTGTCGGCCCGGCCGGCGATGGCAAACGGGTACTTGCGCTCGGGCTGGCAATCTGCGCAGTCGCAGTGTTATTCGTTCTGACTGCCGGCAGGCTGACTATTTTTGATTCGGCATTCCGGCTTTGGGACGAGGCCATCTTCCTGGCCGAGCGCAGAGGCGACACGAGCCTGCGCGACAGGCAGTATGCCAACCGTGGCGGAACCCAGCTTGCCGCCAGGAATTTCGGCCTGGCGTTGCAAGACTTCGAGCGGGCGCTGCAATGGAATCCCTCTAATCCGGTTGCCCTGCTGGGCAAAGGAAGGGCCTTGGCGCAATCTGGCCGCCCGGAGCAGGCCCGGGTCTGCTTCGATCGGGCGCTGGCCATACAACCAGACTGGATCGAGGCTTACCTGGCGCGGGCCGAGTTATTTAACCAGCTCGGCAACCAACAAGCCGCCCTTGCCGACTTCGGACAAGCTTGCGCAAGAGGGGCGTCGATCGCCTGCTATGCGAAAGAAAAAATACGCTTCGGCAAGACCGCCCCGGTGACAATTTCCATATCCCCGCCCTGACAAAATTTGTCACTTTATGACGGTCCCCGTGTTATGGCAGATGCGGCTATGGTTTTATCGCATAACTTCATTATATATTTCAATCTATTAAATATTTTTCATGTCTGGCATGACGATTGCTTTAAGGTAAAAGCGTGATAACGCATGCCTAACAACCCAAGGAGCTCTTCATGAAAAACGTGCAAAAAGGTTTTACCCTGATCGAACTGATGATCGTTGTGGCGATTATTGGCATTCTGGCGGCAGTGGCGATTCCCTCTTATCAGAACTACACATTGAAGGCGAAGTACACCGAAGTGGTGAATGCCGCTTCTCCCTATAAGACCGCCATTGAGCTTTGCGCCCAAGACGGTTCCTGCGTCGTTGGCGGCGCGCTGGCGGGCATTTCCCTTGGATCCGGCGGCGTTCCGGCCACCATGGCGACCACCTATGTGGCCAGTGTCGGCGTAAGCGCTACCGGCGTCATCACGGTGATAGCGACAAACGCAGGTGGCTTGGCGGGAGAAACCTTTATCCTGACGCCGACCTTTGCCGTAGGCTCCCCGATTACCTGGGCTGCCACGGGTACCTGCAAGACCCGTGCTGCTGGGGCAATTTGCTGATGCTGTTTCTGATTGCGACAGCGTAATTCCTGAGGCCCCGGTATGGGGCCTCAGTTTTTGTGCCATTTGTCCCATTTGTCCCATAGCGCCCAACTCATCGCTGGGTGCAACATCAATCAAATTCCGCCACTGGCACCACTCCGGGCTTGAGGCCGAGTTTGGGACCGGATTGGGGGCCGGATTTTGGGTACTGGCCGCACCTGTATAATCGGCAGCTCTGCCAATTGAATCAGGTCATGACCGGCGACAAACTCACCCAGCTCAAGATTGATCGCGTCTCATCCCTGGCGAGCGTCCGCAGACCGCGTCGCTGGTGGAAATGGCTGGCCGTCGGCACTCTGCTGTTGCCTTTGTGGTGGCTGAATTCCCGCTATGGCGGCGAGATCGCAGTGGAAACGGTCGCCGTTTCCACTGCCTACCCTTACCAAGCAGTGACATTGCTCAACGCCAGCGGCTACGTCGTCGCCCAGCGCAAGGCGGCCGTGGCGACCAAGGCCACCGGTCGGCTCGAATGGCTGGGCGTGCAGGAAGGCAGTCTGGTCAAAGAGGGCCAAGTGATCGCCCGATTGGAGGATCGGGACATGCGTGCCGCGGCAGCCCAGGCCGCCGCCGGCGTCGAGTCGGCGCGCGCCGAACTCAGGGATGCCGAAGTCGCTCTGGTTCGCGCCGAGGAACTGGCACAGAAGAAATTCATCGCCACATCCGCCCTTGACGCTGCGCGCGCCCGTTTCGACAAGGCGCGTGCAGGCTTGGGAGTCGCCCAGGCCAATTTGCGCGGCGCCGAGGTGGCGGTGGATCAGACGCAAATCCGCGCGCCTTTCGACGGCGTGGTGCTGACCAAGAATGCCAATGTCGGCGATATCGTCACGCCTTTCTCCCAGGCGGCAGACAGCAAAGGCGCCGTGGTCAGCATGGCCGACATGCTGACGCTGGAAGTCGAGGCCGATGTTTCCGAGGCCAACCTGTCCAAAATCAAGGTCGGCCAACCCTGCGAGATCGCGCTGGACGCCTACCCCGAACAGCGTTTCCGCGGCGAAGTCAGCCGCCTGGTGCCGACGGTCGACCGCAGCAAGGCCAGCGTGATGACCAAGGTACGTTTTGTCGATCGCCAGCCGGACAATGCTTTTGTCATTCTTCCGGAAATGAGCGCCAAGGTCTCCTTTCTCTCGCAGGCAGTTCCCGCTTTGAGCCGCACTCAGCGCGTGGTGGTGCATGCCGACGCGATCGCCCAGCGTGAAGGGCGCAGCGTGGTGTTTGTGATTGTCGATGGCGTCGCCCATGCTCTGCCGGTGACGATCGGCATGAAAATCGGCGATCTGGTCGAAGTTTCGGGGCTAAAGTCCGGCGCCAAGGCGGTACTGAAACCTTCGGAGAACTTGCGTGACGGCAGCAAGGTGAGCGTCGCCGTGAAATGATCGGCCAATGAGCACCGCCCCGCTGGTCCGTCTGCGCGACATCACCAAATCATACCGGCGTGGGCCGCAAACCGTGCCGGTACTCAGCGGGATCAGTTTCGATATCGAGGCCGGCGAATTCCTCGGCCTGATGGGGCCCTCAGGATCGGGAAAGAGCACCCTGCTGAACCTGATCGCCGGCATCGACCATCCCGATAGCGGTCGCCTGGAAGTCGCCGGCATCGATATCGGCAAGCTCTCCGAAGCACAACTGGCCGACTGGCGGGCGCAGCATGTCGGTTTCATTTTCCAGTTCTACAATCTGTTGCCGGTGCTCACCGCCTTCGAGAACGTCGAACTGCCCTTGCTGCTGACTTCCCTCTCCGGACGCCAGCGGCGGGAACATGTGGCCGCGGCGCTGGCGTTGGTCGGCCTCGACGATCGTCTGACCCATTATCCCAACGAGCTTTCCGGCGGCCAGCAGCAGCGCGTCGCGATCGCCCGGGCGCTGATCTCCGATCCGCTGCTGATTGTTGCCGACGAACCGACCGGCGACCTCGACCGCGAATCGGCCGAAGGCGTGCTGCAGCTGTTGCAGCGGCTGAACACCGATCTGGGAAAAACCATCATCATGGTCACCCATGATGCCCGAGCCGCCAGCCATGCCCATGCCATCATGCATCTGGAAAAAGGCGAACTGTCGGCGCGTGTAGATAACCCCAAAACCTGACTTGGTCTACTTATCCAAACTCGTCCTCCGCAACCTCTTCCGCCACAAGCTGCGCACGATGCTGACACTTGCCGGCCTGGTGGTGGCCATCGTGTCTTTCGGCTTGCTGCAGACGGTGGTGACGGCCTGGTATAACAACGCCAATATGGCTTCGGCGACCCGGCTTGTCACGCGCAATGCGATTTCGCTGGTGTTCCCCCTGCCCCTCAGCTACCGGCAGAAAATTCGCGGCATCGACGGCGTGCGCGCCATTGCTTATGCCAACTGGTTTGGCGCCATCTACAAGGAGCCGAAGAATTTCTTCCCGCAATTTGCCGTCGACGACGCTTATCTCTCGCTGTTCCCCGAGTTTGTCGTCAGCGAGGCTGAGCGGCATGACTTCCAGCGCGATCGCAAGGGCTGTATTCTCGGCCGCAAGATCGCCGATGCTTTCGGCATCAAGCTCGGCGACAACCTCACCTTGAAAGGCACGATTTTCCCCGGCGACTGGACCTTCGTGGTGCGCGGCATCTACACCGGAGCAAGCAATAAAACCGATCTGTCGCAGATGTTTTTTCATTGGGACTATCTCAACGAGACCGTCAGAAAGAGGTATGCGCGCCGCGTAGACCAGGTCGGCTTTTATATCATCGAGGCCGGCAATGCCGATGACATGGCGAGAATCGCCATCGACATCGACATGCAGTTCAAGAACTCCACCGCAGAGACCCTGACTGAAACCGAGAAAGCCTTTCAGCTCGGCTTTGTCTCGATGACCGAGTCGATTGTGGTGTCGATCCGGCTGGTGTCCTACCTCGTCATATTCATCATCATGGCAGTGATGGCCAACACCATGGCCATGACCGCGCGCGAGCGACTCGGCGAATATGCGACCCTCAAGGCGCTCGGCTTCGGCCCCGGCTTCCTGGCCACGACCATCCTGGGCGAGTCCCTGCTGCTCGCGACGCTGGGTGGCGCTGCCAGTATTGCGCTGACATTCCCGCTGGCGGTGGAGTTCAGCAAGCATACCGGCACGTTGTTCCCCGTCTTCCAGGTGGCGCAGGAGACCGTGCTGCTGCAGTGCGCTTGCGCTGTCGGCATCGGCGTTTTGGCTGCGCTGATGCCGATACGGCGCGCACTGAGCGTCAACATCGTCGAAGGGTTGAGGAGCATCGGCTGATGGCCATCCCGCTTTCCTACAGTTTGCGCAATTTGGCGACCCGCAGGCTCACTACCTTTCTTACCGCCGGCGCCATGGCCCTGGTGGTATTTGTTTTCGCTGCGGTGCTGATGATGGTTGCCGGTCTCCGCCAGACGCTGGTCGACACCGGCAGCGAAGACAATGTGGTGGCGATCCGCAAGGGCTCCGGCACCGAGATGCAAAGCGGCATCGACCGGGCTTCCGCGGCGCTGATGGAGAGCCAGCCGCAGGTGGCCATCGGGCCGGGTGGCCAACTGATCTGCTCCAAGGAAACGGTGGTACTGATTACCTTGCCCAAGCGACGGAGCGATACCGGCACAGGCGCCGTTCAGCCCGCCAATGTCACGGTGCGCGGTATCGGCAGCATGGGATTGGCACTGCGGCCGCAGGTGAAGCTCGCCATGGGTCGCATGTTCCGCCCCGGCAGTTATGAGGTCATAGCCGGCAGCAGTCTGGCAACGCGCTTCCAGGGTGCCGGCCTGGGTGAGACCCTGCGTTTCGGCAATCGCGAGTGGATCGTGGTGGGCATTCTGGATGCCGGCAAGAGCGGCTTCGATTCCGAGATTTGGGGGGATGCCGACCAGTTGATGCCGGCCTTCCGCCGCCCCGTGTTTTCGTCGGTGATCCTGCGGCTTTCCGACCGGAACAGCTTCGATACGCTAAGAACCGTGCTGGAGAACGATCCGCGTCTCTCGGTCGAAGTCAAGCGCGAACGCCAGTATTACGCGGACCAGTCGGAACTGATGGCCAATTTCATCCGCATCCTGGGCCTCACGCTCTCCATCATTTTTTCCATCGGTGCGGTGATCGGCGCGATGATCACCATGTTCGCTTCGGTTGCCAGCCGCACCGGCGAAATCGGCACCTTGCGGGCGCTGGGTTTCCGTCGCAGCGCCGTGCTCGGCGCCTTCCTGGTCGAGTCGCTGATACTGGCGCTGGTCGGCGGCGTGGTCGGGCTGGCGTTGGCCTCGGCCATGCAATTGGTGACCATCTCGACCATGAATTTCCAGTCTTTCGCCGAACTCGCTTTCAGCTTCCAGCTGACCCCGCGCATCGCGTTTCAGACAATGTTGTTCACTTTGGTCATGGGTTTTCTTGGCGGATTTCTGCCGGCGGTTCGGGCGGCACGCATGAACATCGTCACGGCGCTCAGAGCGGCATAAAGCGGGCTGGCCAATAAAAAACAGCCCGCCGTCGGGCGGGCTGATCCGGCAAGCGGCAAGCTACGTGGGACAGACTCAGGCCGCTTGTACCGGAATCTTGACGCTGTGCTTCAGGATACGGTTGCGCGCATCGACATAAACCAGGTCGGGTTGGTATTTGGCGAGTTCGACCTCGTTATACACGGCGAAGGTGGCAATGATCAGCAAGTCGCCGGGAGAGGCTTTGCGCGCCGCGGCGCCATTCACGGAGATTGTGCCAGAGTTGCGCTCGGCGCTGATGGCGTAAGTGGAGAAGCGCTCGCCGTTGGTCACGTTCCAGATGTCGATCGCTTGGTATTCCTTGATGTCGGCAGCATCCATCAGGTTCTGGTCGATCGCGCAGGAACCCTCGTAGTGCAACTCGGACTGAGTCACCGTGACGCGGTGAAGCTTGGATTTCAACATGGTGCGTTGCATAGCGATTCCTTTCTCATGCAAAGGTCGGCAATTACAGCGGCCAGGGCGAGCATTCTTGCACCTTTCGCTGCTATTCTCCCGCTTCTGGCCACCACCGGCATGAGCGCATCGTGGCGACCTAAACTTCCAGGTTATCGATCAGGCGCGTGCTCCCCAGGAGTGCGGCGCCCAAAATCACCAGCCCGGAATCGTGAACGGACGGCGATTTTAGCCCAGTTTTTTCTCTTACTGCAATATAGTCCGGAATCCAGCCATGCGCGCGGAGTTCCGCCATAACCCCGGATTCCAGTCGGGAATAATCCCGATTCCCCGCCAGAATGGCCTGGCGCACATCCTCCAGCAGGCGATGCAGGCGGGGCGCTTCCGTTCTTTCCTGCGGGGAAAGAAAACCGTTGCGGGAAGAAAGAGCCAGTCCGTCTGGCGCGCGTACCGTGTCGGCAGCGACAATTTCAATCGGCAAGGCGAGATCCCGCGCCATATTGCTCAGCACCAGCATTTGCTGGTAATCCTTCTTGCCGAACACCGCCACCTGAGGCTGAGTGATGTTGAACAGCTTCTGCACCACGGTGGCAACTCCGCGGAAATGGCCGGGACGGAACTCGCCTTCGAGGATGGTGATCAGGTCGGCGGGCGGTTCGATGAAATATTGTTGCGGCGTCGGATACATCTCGCTTTCAGATGGAAAGAACAGCGCGTCGACACCTGCGGCGACCAGCCTCTCGCAATCCGCGGCGAAAGTGCGCGGATATTTGTCGAAGTCTTCGCCGGGACGGAACTGCAAGCGGTTGACGAAAATGCTGACCAGCACGGTATCGCCGTACTTATGCGCCTCACGCATCAAGGAGATGTGACCGTCGTGCAAGTTGCCCATGGTGGGCACCAGTACGACACGCCCGGCATTTTCCCGACTGGCGCGCAGACTGGCTATCGTTTCATGAATTTTCATTGCTATCAGTACTATCAGTAGATGTGTTTGGAAGAAGGGAAACTGCCGTCCTTGACTGCCGCAACGTAAGCCTTGACCGCGGCATCGATGCTCTCGGCGCCGGTCATGAAATTGCGGACGAAACGTGCCGTCTTGCCGGGGTAGATGCCCAGCATGTCGTGCAACACCAGCACCTGGCCGGAACAACCGGCGCCGGCGCCGATGCCGATGGTGGGGATGTCGAGCAGATTCGTGAGCTCGGTCCCGAGCTGGGCCGGGATCATTTCGATCAGCAGCATGGCAGCGCCGGCTTGCTGCAATGACAAGGCATCGTCCTTCATGCGCTGCGCAGCCTCGTTCCCCTTGCCCTGTACCCGGTAGCCGCCGAGGGCATGCACGGACTGCGGCGTCAGGCCGATATGCGCCCAGACCGGTACGCCGCGCTCGCTGAGGAAGCGCACGGTATCCGCCATCACCATGCCGCCTTCCAGCTTGACCATCTGCGCGCCGGCAGCCATCAGGCGGCTGGCGTTGCGCAAGGCCTGTTGCGGACTTTCCTGGTAGGAACCCCACGGCATGTCGGCGGCGATGAAGCTGCGCTTGACGCCACGCGCCACGCACTCGGTGTGGTACACCATGTGTTCCATGGTCACCGGCAGCGTGGTGGCGTGACCCTGCAAAACATTGCCGAGAGAATCGCCGACCAGGATGGCGTCGACACCGCAGCGGTAGAGCAAACTGGCGAAGCTCGCATCGTACCCGGTCAGCGTGGCGATTTTTTCGCCGGCGGCATACAAACGCATCAGTTCGTGCAGGGTCACCGGTTTGTCGTTGGCTAGATAGCCCATGGCAATACCTCTATCGAAAAATGAAATAGACCGCGCCAAGAATACACAAGCCCGCCCAAATATAGTCGAGTTTGAGAGGTTCCTGCATGTAGAACACCACAAACGGGACGAACACTATCAGCGTGATGACTTCCTGCAGGATTTTCAACTGGGCCAGATCCATGGCCTGGCGACCGATGCGATTGGCCGGCACCTGCAGCAGGTATTCGAACAGCGCGATGCTCCACGAAGCCAGTGCGGCGATCCACCACGGCCGCGCGCTGAGGTTTTTCAAGTGCGCGTACCAAGCGAAGGTCATGAACACATTCGAAGCGGTCAGCAACAATACGCTTTGCAGGTGAATCGGAAGAAGGGAAAGTTGGATCATCTGCGAAATAGTAAAAGCTAAGCAGCAACTCTGGCAATGATCTGGTCGCGACAGCCTTCAAGCAATTCGCTCGCCCAGCCATACCCCGGAATTCTGCAGTCGGCGGCCACCTCCAGCAGCGGCACCAGCACGAACGCGCGCTGATGCATGCGCGGGTGGGGCAAGATCAGTTCCGCCTCGGACAATATGCTGTCGCCATGCAGCAGCAAATCCAGGTCGAGGGTGCGCGGCGCGTTGCTGACGCTGCGCAGACGGCCGAAATTGCCCTCGATATGGAACAGCGCCTGCAGCAGTTGTTGGGGACTCAGCGTAGTGTGCAGCAGCACCACCGCGTTGATGAAATCGGGTTGATTCTTCAGCCCCACCGGTGCTGTCCGATACAGTGACGAAGCCTTGGACAGGGTTGTGGCGGGAATCTCGGAGAGTGCCCGTATGGCCGCGCTGACGGTCCGGACGGGATCGCCGAGATTCGCCCCGAGCGCGACAAAAGCCGCTGCGGGACTGTTCACTCGACTGGCTCCGGGTTTGCCTCGCCAGCGCTCCCCTTGGCACCCCGGCTTCGTCTGCTGCGGCGGCGCTTCTTGGTACCGCTGTTTTCGGGCAACAGCATCGCCAGGCGCTCGTCGATATCGACTTCCTGGAAGCGTGTCCACCAATCGGCCAATTCCATCGCCACCTCGCCGCTTTGCGCGCGCAACAACAAGAAGTCGTAGCCGGCGCGAAAGCGCAGTTGCTCCAGAAGGCGCAAGGCGGACTTGCCGGTACGCTTCTCGAACCGTGGCTGCAACGCCCATATATCCTTGATGTCGCCGCTGATGCGGCGGGTGATGGCAAGTTTCTCGGATTGCTGACTGAGCACCGTATCCATCGCTTCGAAGAGCGCCGGGATGGATACTTCGCCCTTGCTCTTGCGGGCCTCCCAGTCGGCCAGCACCTCGTGCCAAAGCAATGTGGCAAACAGGAAGCCGGGCGAGGTGGGTTTGCCGAGGCGGATACGCTCATCGGTGCCGGACAAAGCCAACATGACGAATTTCTCTCCCATCGGCTGCTCCAGGATCACGTCGAGCAAGGGCAACAGACCATGGTGCAGTCCTTCATCGCGCAGGCGTTTAACGCATTCGACGGCATGGCCCGAGAACAGCAGTTTCAGCATCTCGTCAAAGACGCGCGCCGCCGGCACGTTCTCCATCAATCCCGCCATCTCGCGGATCGGCGTGCGCGCCGCCGGATCGATGCTCAACCCCAGCTTGGCCGAGAGCCGCACGGCGCGCAGCATGCGCACCGGGTCTTCGCGGTAACGCGCGCGCGGTTCGCCGATCATGCGCAACGTCTTGTGCTTGAGGTCGGCCACCCCGTGGTGATAATCCAGCACGCTTTCCGTGGCTGGATCGTAGTACAGCGCGTTGATGGTGAAGTCGCGTCGGGCGGCGTCTTCCGCCAGACTGCCCCAGACGTTGTCGCGCAGCACGCGGCCGTGTTCGTCCTTCTGCGTGTCGGCGTCGTGCGCGGCGCGAAAGGTGGAGACTTCCAGCGTTTCGCCGCCCTGCATCACATGCACGATCTGAAAGCGCCGGCCGATGATGCGCGAGCGCCGGAACAGGCTGCGCACTTGCTCCGGTGTGGCATCGGTGGCAACGTCGTAATCCTTGGGCACGATGCCGGCGATCAGGTCGCGCACCGCGCCGCCCACCACATAGGCTTTGAAGCCGTTCTGCTGCAATGTCTCGCAGGTACGGCGGGCGCCCGAGGAGATTGCATCGCGCTGGATGCCGTGGCTTGCCTGCGGGATCGCGGCCGGTCTGGATGCTGGCAGTTTGGGGTCGCGACGCAGCACATCGATTGCGCGCCGCAGCAGCTTTCGGATCATGCAGCGGAAAGGTGAACGAGAAACCTGAGAGGCCGCAATGATACAGGAAATCAATATCTTGTCGGGCGGACATGGAGAACCCGGCGGGATTGCGCCGCCGCAGGCACGCAGGAAAGCCACCCGCCGCGGTAGGGAGGCGCAAGCCCCCTCCCGCGGCGACAAGAAATAAACTCAGCCGAGTTTGATCGGCACGAACAACTTGTTGTTGCCGCGCAGAACCAGCAGCGCCAGACGCTTGTCGTTCTTGCCGAGCAGGGAACGAAGCTGTTCCACGCTCGCGACCTTTTCGCCATTCACCGACAAGATCACATCGCCGGGCTGAATCCCCGCCCGAGCGGCCGGCCCGTCGCTTACGTTTTCCACCAGAAGGCCCTCGGCGACTTCCGCCTGCTTGCGCTCTTCCGGCGTCAGCGGACGAACCACCAGTCCCAGTTTGCCTTTGTCATTTTCATCCGGCATAACCCGGGCCTCGGCAGTCTTCAATTCGCCGACCTTCATCGAGATGTCCCTGGTCTTGCCCTTGCGCCAGATAACCAGAGTCGCCGCCGTTCCGGGCGCAAGCTCGGTCACCAGAGGAGGCAATTCCGCCGAACGGGCGATGGCTTTGCCGTTGAATTTGAGAATCACATCGCCCGGTTCGATGCCCGCCTTCTCGGCCGGGCCGCCCTTCTCCACCGAACTTACCAGCGCGCCGGCGGGCTTATCGAGTCCGAAAGAATCGGCCAAGTCCTGATTGACTTCCTGGATCATCACCCCCAGACGTCCCCTGCTGACCTTGCCATGTTCGATCAGCTGGCGCTCCACCTTCATCGCAACGTCGATCGGGATGGCAAAGGACAAGCCCTGATAGCCGCCGCTGCGACTGTAGATTTGCGAATTGATGCCGATCACTTCCCCGTTCATGTTGAACAGGGGGCCGCCCGAATTGCCGGGGTTGATGGCGACATCGGTTTGCAGAAATGGCACATAGCCTTCATCGGGCAGGGTTCTCGACTTGGCCGAGACGATTCCCGCCGTCACGCTGTTCTCGAAACCGAAGGGCGAGCCGATCGCCACCACCCACTCGCCGACGCGACTCTGCTGGGGGTCGCCAACCTTCACCGTCGGCAGATTGTTGGCGTCGATCTTGAGCACAGCCACATCGGACAACTTGTCCAGGCCAACCACCTTGGCCTTGAACTCCCTCTTGTCGGTCAACTTGACCAGCACTTCGTCGGCGTTGGCCACGACATGGGCATTGGTCAGCACCACACCATCCGGACTCACGATGAATCCGGAACCGAGGCCATGCGTGGGCACATTGCCGTGCGGCGAGGGTCCCTGGAAACGCCGGAAGAAATCGTAGAAAGGATCGTTCGGATCCATATTGGGAGAACCTCGAAGGCCGCCGGTCTTGACGGTTCCCGAGACGCTGATATTGACGACGGCCGGACCCTGCTGGGCGGCAATCTCGGAAAAATCCGGCAGCGCCACCAGCTTCCGGGCAGGTTCGGCAGCCACGGCGGTTTCCTGGCGGACGGTTGTCGCTTCAGCGCCTGAAACCTGATTTCGCTGGGAATAGGCATAACCCCCGAACAGCGAGGCCACAAGCAGCGCAGCGACGACGATCCGCCTTAAGCCGAAGGAAAGTTTATTCTCGTTCATTGCTAAGTCCTCGTTGCGAATTGGTGAATACCATGCACCATGCCCCGAACCGCAAACTGTGGGGCATCAGCATGACCATGGAGTTTCCCCCCGACGGAGAGGTTCCGGCGGGTCTGCAACAAAGTGTCACGCCAGCCGAACCAACTCTGTCGAGTCCCTCGACGTCAGATGACAGTGCGCAGGCCGGAAAAGTTCCCGGCCTGCACCTCATCGGCGTTTATGCGGCCTTGCGATCCAGCAGTTGGACATTGCCGCTGCCGTCGATCGCGATCTTGCGGGGTTTCATGGTCTCGGGAATTTCCCGCACCAGCTCGATATTCAGCAGGCCATTGTCGAGCCCGGCGCTCACCACCTTGAGATGATCGGCGAGCTGGAAGCGATGCTCGAAGTCCCGTGCCGCGATACCGCGATGCAGGTAGGTGCGCTTGGGCTCGCCCTTGTTCTTGCGGCCGACGATCTTCAGCGTGTCGCGCTCGATCTCGACGTCCAACTCGGCACGCTCGAAACCGGCCACGGCCATCTGAATGCAGTACTTGTCCTCGGCCACCCGCTCGATGTTATAGGGCGGATAGCTCGGCTGGGTTTCGCTGCGCTGAGCGTCGTCGAACATTTGCGCGAACCGGTCAAAGCCGATGGCGGAACGATACAGGGGGGTGAAGTCAAAAGCACGCATGAAAATATCCTCCAAAAAGTAAGCGATATGATTGGCGGGCCCCGGATGGGCACCCGCTGCTGCGAAAATAGGGTCCGGGTTGGAGATTTCAAGTCCTTGAAAAACTGCCGCCACCCCCGATCTTTTAACAGCCTGAATTGTTGCCGGGGCGGGCGCTGTTGCACGGCTGAGTGCCATGCCCCGGCTGGAAGGGATATTGAATGCGCACTGACCACGCCCCAAACCGTCGAATCGACCTGCCCGGCCAAAGACGTCTGGTTACGACCGGCATGATCCTGATTTTGTTGTCCCTGGCTTGGTTCAAGCCATGGGAGTTCGGTGCAGCGGCAGCACCGGAAGCCCCGTTGCGGCCGGTCGCAGCGCGCGGCGCTTTGGCCGAAGACGAACAGAACAACATCAACGTATTCAAAACCGCGTCGCGCTCCGTCGTCCATATCACGACGCTGGAATTTGAGACCAACTTCTTTTCCCTTTCCGTGACGCAGGTGCCACGCGGCACCGGTACCGGCTTCATATGGGACGAGCGGGGACATATCGTGACCAATTTCCACGTCATCCAGGGCGGCAGCGCAGCACGCGTCACACTGGCCGACCAGACCACCTGGAAAGCGGTGCTGGTCGGCGCATTCCCCGACCGCGACTTGGCGGTGCTGCGCATCGATGCGCCGAAGGAAAAACTCAAGCCAATCCTGATTGGCGAAAGCGGCAATCTCCAGGTGGGGCAGAAAGTTTATGCCATTGGCAATCCATTCGGTCTGGACCAGACGTTGACCACCGGTATCGTCAGCGCACTCAACCGCGAGATCGAATCGGTCACGCAACGCACTATCCGCGGCGTGATCCAGACCGACGCGGCCATCAACCCGGGCAACTCGGGCGGACCGCTGCTCGATTCCGCAGCCCGCCTGATCGGCGTCAATGCGGCCATCTACAGCCCGAGCGGGGCCTCTGCGGGCATCGGATTTGCCATTCCCGTCGATGAGGTGCGCCGCATCGTGCCGCGTCTGATCCGCGACGGCAAGTTCGTTCGCCCGGCTCTCGGCATCCAGGCTGCCTCGGACAGCGTACGCAAAGCGCTGGGCCTGCCGCCTGGCATCGTGATCGTCGGCGTCGAGAACGGCAGCCCAGCCGAACGTGCCGGTTTGCGTCCTTTCACCCGGGCTGCGGACGGCGGCGTGATCGCCGGAGACGAAATCGTCGCAGTGGCCGGCAAGCCGGTGGCCAGTTTTGACGAGCTGCTCAATATCCTGGAAAACCAGCAGGCGGGCGACAAGCTCAGCATCGGCCTGTTGCGCGCCGGCCAGCGCCGCGAAAAAAACGTCACGCTGGGACTGCCGGACTGATACGAGACTTAGCGCAGGGAGATGACCGGCCAGCCATGCTTGCCGGCATGCGCGCGCAGCGTGTCGTCCGGATCGACCGCCACCGGATCGGTGACCAGCGACATCAACGGCAAGTCGTTGTGCGAGTCGCTGTAAAAATAGCTGCGCGGGAAACTGCCCCACCACCAGCCCATGGATTCCAGCCAGGACTCGACGCGGGCGATCTTGCCCTCGCGAAACGCCGGCAGGCCGCGCGGTTTGCCGGTGAAACCACCGGTGGTGGCATCCTGCGCCGGGACGGTGGCGATCAAATGGGGAATGCCGAATTCCCGCGCGATCGGGGCGGTGACGAAACTGTTGGTGGCGGTGACGATGGCCAGCAGCGCGCCGTCGTCGATATGCCGATGGACTAGCGCCCGCGCCGCCGCGCCGATCATCGGCCGGATGTGCGCAGTCATGAAATCGGCATGCCAGGCATCCAGTTCGGCGCGGCTGTGGCGCGTCAACGGCAACAACTGGAAATCCAGGAAGGCATGAATGTCGAGGGTTCCCGCCTTGTATTGTTCGTAGAACTCGCGGTTTTTCGATTCTTGCAACTCGCGGTCGAGTATGCCTTTGTCCATCAGAAACTGCGCCCACTCGAAATCGCTGTCGCCGTTCAGCAGCGTGTTGTCCAGATCAAAGAGTACCAAGTCCATATTTAACGCCTATTCGAGTTCCAGGGAAGTTTGCAATATTTCGCGCAGCAACGGCAAGGTTAGCGGACGATGCTGTTCCAGCGAGGTGCGATCAAGGGCGTCGAGCACCGCCAACAGTGTGGGCAGATCGCGCCGGCCGTGACGCAGCAGGTAGTCGATCAAAGCCTCGTCGAGGCTCATGCCGCGGTCCAGTCCATGTTGCCGTAGAGCCGCAGCTTTTTCGTCATCGCTGAGCGGTTGAACCTCATAGATCAGCGTGCTGCCGATGCGGGTGCGCAGATCCTCGCGGATGGCCGGTTGCAGGCGCAACGGCGGTTCGGGCCCCGACAGCAGCAGCGCCAGGCCGACCAGGCGTGCCGCATTGAAGGTACGAAACAGCGTGATCTGCGCTGTCTCGCTCAACCCGTCGATGTCGTCGAGGATGACCAGGCTGCTCGGGGCCGGCGCCAGTTGGTCGCCGAGCTGGGCGGCCTCGATCAAGCAGACCGGTCGCTGCCGCGCTTGCGCTGCCGCCAGCACGGCGCGAAGCAGATGGCTGCGACCGCTGCCGGGCGGACCCCACAAATAAATCTGGTCGAAAACATCAGGATCGGACAACGCGGCAAGACGTGCGACCAGCTCGGCATTCTTGCCGATGACGAAGTTGTCGAAGCTGGGCGCTTGCTCGGGACGCAGATCAAGCAACAGTTGCCGCTGTGCCGCCTTGTTATCCATGGCCACCCCGATAAGGCAGGCGGTCGGCGCCTTTGATGTTCATTTCCGGTAGAATTCCCGACTGAATTCGTGGTTTCGCATGCTCATCCGTCTGGCACGAACCCGCGCGTGAAAAGACGACACTTTAGCCGCCAGCCCGCAGGAACTCAACTTGACTTCATCACAATCAACTTCTTCCGCGCTGACTTATCGCGATGCCGGTGTCGACATCGATGCCGGCGATGCCTTGGTCGAACGCATCAAGCCTTTCGCCAAGCGCACCATGCGCCCCGAAGTGCTGGCCGGCATCGGCGGTTTCGGCGCACTCTTCGAAATCTCGAAAAAATACCGCGAGCCGGTCCTCGTTTCGGGCACCGACGGCGTCGGCACCAAGCTGAAGCTGGCGTTCCAGTACCAGCGCCACGACACCATCGGCCAGGACCTGGTGGCGATGAGCGTCAATGACATCCTGGTGCAAGGTGCCGAGCCCCTGTTCTTCCTCGATTACTTCGCCTGCGGCAAGCTCGCCGTGGATACCGCCGCCACGGTCATCCGGGGCATCGCGCAGGGTTGCGAACTGGCGGGTTGCGCGTTGATCGGCGGCGAGACAGCGGAAATGCCGGGGATGTACCCGGACAACGAATACGATCTGGCCGGCTTCGCTGTCGGCGTCGTGGAAAAATCGCGGATCATCGACGGCAGCAACATTGTTCCGGGCGATGTGGTGCTCGGGCTGGCCTCCAGCGGCGCGCATTCCAACGGCTATTCCTTGATCCGCAAGATCATCGAACGCAGCCGCCCCGACTTGTTCGCCGACTTCCACGGTTGCCCGCTGCTCGACGCCATCATGGCGCCGACGCGCATCTATGTGAAACCGCTCCTGGCGCTGATGCAGGCGCTGCCGGTAAAGGGCATGGCGCACATCACCGGCGGCGGCCTGACCGAGAACGTGCCGCGCATCCTGTCCGAGCCGCTTTGCGCCACGCTCGACAGCCGCCAATGGCCTTTGCCGCCCTTGTTCCAGTGGCTGCAAACCGAAGGCCAGGTCGCCGACGCCGAGATGCATCGCGTCTTCAATTGCGGTATCGGTATGGTGGTAATCATCGCCGCCGAACACGAACGACACGCCATGCAGTTGCTTCATGCCGCCGGCGAAACGGTGTATGCCATCGGTCGCGTCGAATCCCGCGTCGGCGGTCAGCCGCAAACCACCGTCAACTAATCTCCGGCCGCAGAAATTCCCGTACTCGTTGCAGCACCTGGTCGCCGTTGCCGCTGTCGGGAGGATCGACACACTCGATGCCGCGCATGCTGCGCAACCAGGTCAATTGCCGCTTGGCGAACTGGCGCGTGGCATACACGCCGCGGTCGAACAGTTCGGCGCGCGGCAGCCGGCCTTCCAGCATCTCCCACACCTGGCGGTAGCCGACGCAGCGCATCGAGGGCAGACCGGCATCGAGCCGGTATTTCTGCCGCAGATTGACGACTTCCTCCACCAGTCCGGCCGTCAGCATATCGGCATAACGTTTGGCAATGCGCTGGTGCAGCACACCGCGATCCTGCGGCAACAGCGCCAAGGCCAGCACGCGAAAGGGCGGAGGCGCCGCGCGCTGAGCAGCGAACAACGCGTCGAGCGGCTGGCCGCTGAGCCGCACCACTTCCAACGCGCGCTGGATACGCTGGGCATCGGTCGGTTTCAAGCGCGCCGCCGTGGCCGGGTCGAGCCGCGCCAGTTCGGCATGCAGTGCCGGCCAGCCCCGTGCCATCGCCGCCGCGTCGATTTCGGCGCGCAGCGTTGCATCGGCTTGCGGCAGTTCGGCCAGACCCTCGCGCAGCACCTTGAAGTACAGCATGGTGCCACCGACCAGCAGCGGCACGCGGCCACTTGCCGCGATATCCGCCATCTCGCGCAACGCGTCGGTGCGAAAGCGTGCCGCCGAGTAACTCTCCTCGGGCGTGATCAGATCGATCAGGCGATGCGGAAAGCGCGTCAGGGTCGCCGCATCCGGCTTGGCCGTGCCGATGTCCATATCGCGGAATACCTGTGCCGAATCGACACTGATGATGTCGAGCGGCAAACGCGCGGCGAGTTCCAGGGCCAGCCCGGTCTTGCCGCTCGCCGTGGGTCCAAGGAGCAGGATTGCCGGAGGGAGAGGTTTGTCAGCGGCCACGCAAGAACAATCGATCGAGATCGACCAAGGAAAGCTGCATCCAGGTCGGCCGGCCGTGGTTACACTGGTCGGCGCGCTCGGTAGCCTCCATCTCGCGCAGCAACGCGTTCATCTCCGGCAGCGTCAAGTTGCGGTGGGCGCGCACTGCGCCGTGGCAGGCCATGGTGGCGAGAAGTTGGTTACGGCGCGACTCGATCACCTGGCTGACCGGAAATTCCTTCAGGTCGGCCAGCAGAGCGCGCAGCAGATCGACGATCGGCGCGTTGGCCAGCAGCGCCGGCACGCTGCGCACCGTCAGTTGCTGAGGTCCGGCCGGGGCGAGCCCGAAGCCGAGACGCTCAAGCGTCGCCGCATGCTCCTCGGCAGTCGCCTGTTCCACGACACTGGCCGCGAAGACCGCCGGGATCAGCAGCGATTGCGTCGGCGGCGTCTCTTCCAGCAGCTCTTTGAGCTTTTCGTAGAGGATGCGTTCGTGGGCGGCATGCATGTCGACCAGCACGAGACCGGCGCTGTTCTGCGCCAAGATGTATATGCCATGTAGTTGCGCCAGCGCATGGCCCAGCGGCGTTGCCCGATCGTCCCAGTCTGGCGTAGCACCGGCTTGGGCCGAAGGCAGCGGGGACTCGCCGCTGAAGGCGCTACGGGATAGCTCAAGGTAGGCCGTCGTTGCCGATTCCGCTATGCCGAGCGAACTCTGGCGCGGCGGGTTCCAGGCGGCGCGGGAATAAGCAGCGCCATGGTAGCCAGCAACCGGCGCAGGTGCTTGTCCAGGCGGCGCCGCCAACACCCGTTGTAAGGCATGGAACACGAACTGATGGACGCCGCGTGCCTCGCGGAAACGCACTTCGGTCTTGGCCGGATGCACATTCACATCCACGCCGTAAGGGTCGAGTTCGAGAAACAGCACATAGGCCGGGTGACGACCGCCATGCAGGATGTCTTCATAAGCCTGGCGCACCGCATGGGACAACAGCTTGTCGCGGACAAAGCGGCCATTGACGAAGAAGTACTGTTCGTCGCGGCTGGCGCGCGAGTATGCGGGCAGCGCGGCAAAACCCGTCAAGCGCAAATCCCCGGCGGCCATCTCGACGGTTCTTGCCTGGGAGAAGAATTCCTCGCCGAGCAGTTCGCGTACGCGGCGCGGCAGATCGGTCGCGACAAGACGGAATTTGAGGTCGCCGTTATGCACCAGGCTGAAGGCCGCCTCCGGCCGCGCCAGCGCCATGCGCCGCAAGACCTCGTGGCAGTGGGCATATTCGGTAGCGGCGGACTTGAGAAACTTGCGCCGCGCCGGCGTGTTGAAGTAAAGATCGGCGACTTCGATGGTCGTGCCGCCGCCCAGCGCCGCCGGTTGCAACGCCAGATCGTTGGCGATGCGCCAGGCATGTCCGCCCTGTGTTCCGCCGGCAGTCCGGCTGGTCAGCGCGATACGCGCCACCGCGGCGATCGAGGCCAGGGCTTCGCCGCGAAAACCCAGGCTGCCGACATGTTCGAGGTCTTCGAGGCTGCCGATCTTGCTGGTGGCATGCCGCGCCAGGGCTAGCGGCAGGTCGTCCCTGGCGATGCCGCTACCGTCGTCGGCCACGCGGATCAGCCGCACCCCGCCTTCGGCAAGCTGCACGTCGATGCGGCGCGCGCCGGCATCGAGGCTGTTCTCGACCAGTTCCTTGAGCACCGAGGCGGGCCGCTCGACCACTTCGCCGGCGGCAATCTGGCTGATGAGCAGGTCGGGCAGCGGGCGTATGCGGGAGGGGATAGACATGGCGGGATTATAGCGGCCCCGTCCCTGGCATCCGGTACAATCCCCGGCTTTGCCGCCTGCCCCGCCCCATGGAATTACTGGCCCAGTTTTTCGATCTGATCCTGCATCTCGACCAGCATCTCGCGCTGCTGGCACAGCAGTACGGGACGTGGATCTACGCGCTGCTGTTCGCGATCATATTCTGCGAGACCGGACTGGTGGCGTTCCCTTTCCTGCCCGGCGACTCCTTGCTGTTCGTCGCCGGCGCCATCGCCGCGACCGGCGGCATGGATGTCTCCGTATTGTGTGCGGTGCTATTCGTGGCGGCAGTGCTCGGCGACAACACCAACTACTGGATCGGCCGCGTCGCCGGAGCGCGCGCCTTCCGCTGGGAGCAGTCGCGCTTCTTCAACAAGGCGGCGCTCGACAAGACCCATGCCTTCTATGAAAGACACGGCGGCAAGACCGTCATCATCGCCCGCTTCCTGCCGCTGGCGCGCACCTTCGCGCCCTTCGTGGCGGGCGTGGCGCGCATGACCTACCCGCGTTTCTTCGCTTACGATTTCTTCGGCGGCGCATTCTGGATCGGCTCGCTGACCCTCGCCGGCTACTGGTTCGGCAATCTGCCTTGGATCAAGAACAACCTGTCGCTGGTGATCCTCGGTATCGTCGTCGTGTCGCTGCTGCCGGCGCTGGTCGGCTGGTTGCGGCAACGACGGTAAGCATCCGGGAATAGACAGTCAAGAAAGAGGTAACGATCCCTGCGCGCCTTCCCTGGCCAGGATCGTGCAGATGGCATTGGCCGCCGGCCAAGAGGTGTAGCACCAGTCGGGCGCAATCAGCATGGGGGTGCGCGCCGTGGCGGAAATCCGATGGAAGACCACCTCCGCGGGCGTGCGGCGGATCAGCTCCGCCGCCGTGGCGGCATATTCGGCCAGGGTCGGCGGCAGCACGAGGCGGCGGGCGTAGTCCGCCGCCATGCGGCTACCTTTGACGATCATCAGCGGATGCAGCTTGATTCCCTCGACGCCGAGTTCGATCACGCGGGCATGCGATGCGATGGCCATGGCGGCGGTCTCGCCCGGCAAGCCGACGATCAGATGGGTGCAAACCGGCACCGCATGGCGTTGCGCACGGGTGACGGCATCCACATAGGCGGCAAAGTCGTGGCCGCGGTTGATCGATGCCAGGGTTTTGTCATGGGCGCTTTGCAGGCCCAATTCAAGCCAGACTTCATAGCCGCGTTCGCGATAGCCGGCAAGAATCTCCAGCACCGCGTCCGGGACGCAATCGGGGCGTGTGCCGACGCACAGGCCGACAATATCGGGTTGCCGCGTGGCCTCGGCGTAGAGACGCGACAGTTCCTCGACTTCGGCATAGGTGCTGGTGTAGGCCTGGAAATAGGCCAGATAGCGGCTGGCACGGTTGATCTCGGTACGGCGGGCGGCAATCTGTTCGCCGACCGGGATGCTCGGGCTCGCCTGGTTGAACGACAGCACGCTGCAAAATGAGCAGCCGCCGCGGCCCAAGGTGCCGTCACGGTTGGGACAGGTAAACCCGGCATGCAGGGTCAGCTTGCGTATGCGTTCGCCGAAACGGGCCTTGAGGTGGTTGCCGAGGGTATTCAGGTATCGTTCAGGTTGCACTGGGATGGGGAATGCTTTAAGAAAAGGATAGTGAAGCCGGCCGGACTTGGAGAATTGAAGCGTAGCAGATGCCTGCAAAATTCTGCCTGGGGATCAATCTCACTGCCTGTCCTTGGCATCAAGCCACACACCCAGTCCTTGGGCATTGAGTTCGATGTCCATCGCCATGAATTGCAGCAGCGCCTCTCCCTGCAGCGCCCAGCCCTGTCGTGCCGCTTCCTCCAGCAGGATCGCCGTAACGCCGGCCTTGAGCCGCTGATGCCGCGCCGCGCCGGACGTAAGCACGCGCATTGCCAACTCAACGTGAGCGTCGATCAGGCGATGCAGATCGGCGGCGAGGCGCGCTACGTCGGTCACCTGGCTGAAATGGGTGACATAGATCGCCGCCGGTTGGTATTCCATCAGCAGGTCGATGGAGCGATGCAGTTCGACCGGATCAAATTGCACCGGGCTGGTGTTCGGGAAGACGAAACGGCGCCCGGCGCGGTCCAGTTCGCGATAGCATAGGCCAAATGTATCGCCGCTAAAGATGTGGCCGGTGCGCGCGTCGCGGATGCTGATGTGGTGGCGCGCATGGCCCGGAGTGTCAAGCAGCAGCAGTTCGCGGCCATTGAGCCGGACGGTTTGTCCGTGCTGCGCCTCGATGATGCGCTTGCGCGGTACGGGCAGCAGTTCGCCATACCTGTGTAGCGTCGTCTCTCTGCCATATACGGCCACCGTGCCGGCCAGCAGTTTAGCGGGATCGGCCATGTGGCGGGCGCCGCGCGGATGCACCAGCAGTTTCGCTTGCGGCAGAAGCTGCATCAGCTTGCCGGCAGCACCGGCGTGGTCGAGATGGACATGGGTCAGGACGATGTAGTCGACCTGTTCGGGTTCCAACTGAAGCTTGCCGAGGACTTCCATCACCCGCGTCACGCAACTGTTGGTGGCGGTGTCGATCAGCGCCACATGCTCGCCTTCGACCAGTAGATGCACGGCATCGAGCACTGGCCGGTGGAAACCGGAATCGATGGCATAAATGCCTTGGCCATAGTCGTCGACGAAATTCATAGTGCTCCCAATTTTTCCGATATCTTAGCAGGCGGCACTGAATCAGTCGTTTAGCGGTGGCCCAGTGCTTTGCGTTATGATTCGGCCTGCGTCTTGCAATGCTGGCCGCGCCCGAGGCGCGGGAATGTCACCCTGTTCGCCTTTCAGAACTTACTTGTTCCAGATGAAATCTGTCGTCATATTGATCTCCGGCCGCGGCAGCAACATGCGGGCTTTGCTGGAGGCTGATCTGCCGGGCTGCCGCTTCGTCGTCATCAGCAATCAGCCGGCGGCTGAAGGACTGGCCTTCGCGCACGCGCGCGGGCTGGAGACAGCTGTCGTCAATCACCGCGACTATCCGTCGCGTGCCGATTTCGATGCGGCCCTGAGCGAAACCATCGACCAATATCGGCCCGACCTGGTGATCCTGGCCGGCTTCATGCGCATCCTCGGCGAGGACTTCGTGCGGCGCTACCGGGGGCGGCTGGTCAACATCCATCCGTCATTGCTGCCGTCTTTTCCGGGCATGCACACCCACGCCCAGGCACTGGCTGCTGGCGTCAGGATACATGGCTGCACGGTGCATTTCGTGACCCCTGCGCTCGATTCCGGGCCGATCCTAATCCAGGCTGCGGTGCCTGTGCTGTCGGGCGATAGCGAAGACACATTGGCGGCGCGCGTGCTGACCCAGGAGCATGTCATCTATCCCCGTGCCGTACGCTGGTTTCTTGAAGGCCGCCTGCAGCTGACCGACGACGGGCATGTCTTGCTTGACGGCGAGCATCCATCAGAAGCGACCCTAATTGCGCCGTCGGGGGAATGACCAGCTTGCGCCAACAGCGCCTGACACTGGCGCTGTTAATTTCGCTGTTGTTGCATCTCACTGTGGTGGTGGCGCCGGGTTGGTACCTGCCCACACAGGACGATGAGCTGTCTTCCGACTCGCCGCCGCAACTCGAGGCGCATCTGGCGCCACCCCGCAAGACTGTCGCTGCTGCGCCACCAGCGGCGAAGCCGCCGCGTCCCAAGACCCCGCGCCGCGCCGCGCCGCCGGCAGCAGCGATGCCTGTCGAGCCGGAGGCGACGGCGGCGAACACGCCGCCCGCGCCTGTCGATGCAGCGCCGAATGCGGAACCCGCGCTCCCGACCGAACCGCCCCGCCCCCCCGACCTTGCCGTCCAACCCGAGATAGCCTTTCCACGGCGGGGAAGCATCCGCTTCGCCGTGAGCCGCGGCGATCAGGGTTTTGTCATCGGCCAATCACTGCATCGCTGGAGCCACGACGGAAAGAACTACACGCTGAATAGCGTGACGGAAACCACGGGCCTCGCCGCAGTATTTCGACCGGTGAAAGTGATGCAGTCGAGCGAGGGTGAGATCGGCGCGCAGGGACTGCGTCCAGGCAAGTTCCACACGGGGAAAAACGGGGCTGCCGGCGATGCGGCCAGTTTCGACTGGACGACGATGACGCTTTCGCTTTCCGCCGGCGATGCGCGTGAAGCGGCGCTCAAACCGGGCGCGCAGGATATGCTGAGCATGTTTTACCAGATCAGTGCCGCGTTTCCCCGGATGACGCGCGAAGCAAGCGAGGTCATGGTGGCTACGGGCAGGAAGTTCGAGCGTTATGCTTTTGAAACGGTGCGCGAAGAGATGCTGTCAACCAGGCAGGGCGAATGGCGCACGCTGCATTTGCACTCCAGCGCAGGTATCGAGTCGATCGATATCTGGGCTGCTCTCGACTTGCGCGGACTGCCGCTGAAGATACGCTACACCGACCGGCAAGGCGAAAGCTTCGTCCAGATCGCCGAGGAAATCGATTTTGAAGGCATGCCAAGCCCCGCAGGGGGCCGATAGGAAATTATGACCATAGCAACACGCATTACACCCGCCATGATCGATCACGCCTGCGAGGCGCTGGCGCGCTTGTTCGATTTCACGCACCCAGCCGATGCGGTCCTGTCGGCGTATTTTCGTGAGCATCGCGCGCTCGGCGGCCGCGAGCGCGGTTTCGTTGCGGAAACCTGTTATGCCGTGCTGCGCCACAAGCGCTTGCTGGAAAAACTGGTGCAGCCAAGAAATAGTGCGCGCTGGCTGGTGTTGGCTTCGCTGCTGCGCTTCAGCGGCGTGGCCCAGCGACAATTGGGTGAATTGGTCTCCGCAGCCGAGAAGGACTGGCTGCTGGAATTCAAGTCGCGGCCCGAGCCGGAGTTAAGTCTGGCCGACCAGGCCGATTTGCCCGATTGGCTGGTCGAGAAGCTGCTGACGTGCTGGTCGACGACAGAACTGCTGGCATTGGCGCGCGGTCTGAACCAGAGCGCACCATTGGATCTGCGTGTAAATTCCATCAAGGCCAAGCGCGAGGAGGTGCTGGCGCGGCTCAAAGCCGAAGGCATCGTCGCCGAGGCCTGTCGTTATGCGCCGCTCGGCATTCGCCTGAAAACCAAGCTGGCCTTGCAGAAACATCCGCTATATGTCGAAGGCATGATCGAGGTGCAGGACGAGGGCAGCCAGTTGCTCGGCTACTTGCTGGCGCCAAAGCGCGGCGAAATGGTGGTGGATTTCTGCGCCGGCGCCGGCGGCAAGACGCTGCTGCTGGGCGCGCTGATGCGCTCCACCGGCAGACTGTATGCATTCGACGTATCCGCCAAGCGTCTGGCGAAACTCAAGCCGCGTGTGGCGCGCAGCGGCCTGTCCAACATGCATCCGGTCTGCATCACCGGCGAGAACGATAGTCGCGTCAAGCGCCTGGCCGGCAAAATCGACCGTGTGCTGGTCGACGCGCCATGCAGCGGGCTGGGAACGCTGCGCCGCAACCCCGATCTGAAATGGCGGCAGACCCCGCAGGGCATCGGGGAACTGACGCTCAAGCAACGCGATATCCTTGCCGGCGCCTCACGCCTGGTGAAGCCGGGTGGGCGCCTGGTGTATGCGACATGCAGCATCCTGCCGGAGGAGAACGAGGCGGTGGTAGATGCCTTCCTTGCCGCGCATTCCGAATACCGCCGGCTTTCCGCGAGCGAACTGCTGGCGCAGCAAGGCATCATGCTCGATGCCTGCGGCTATGGCGAACACGGCCAGGACCTGCGCTTGTTGCCGCACCGGCACGGCACCGACGGTTTCTATGCCGCCGTACTGGAACGCGCAAAATGAAAAAATTCGCCGCCTTGCTGTTGAGTTTGCTGCTGTCGATCTCAACCGGTGCGCGCGAACCTATCCCCGCCGTCGGCACCATCGAATACGCTTTCACGCCCTGGGACGATGCCGAGGGAGCCATCCTGCATGCGCTGCACGAGGCGCGTCACGCCATTTATGTCCAGGCCTATCTGCTGACCAGCCGAACCTTGGCGCGGGCCTTGATCGACGCCAGGCAGCGTGGCGTCGCGGTGGAGGTGCTGGCCGACCGCGAAATGGGCAAAGGGGAAAACAGCCAGCTTCCGCAACTTGCCGCCGCGCGCATCCCAGTCTGGCTGGAAGTGGATTATGTTGCCGCGCATAATAAGATCTTGCTAATCGATCCAGTCGAGGCGACCAACACAGTGATTACCGGCAGCTATAATTTCACGTGGTCGGCACAAGCGCGCAACGCCGAGAATCTCCTGATCCTGCGCGGCAATCCCAAGCTGGCGCGCGCCTATCTCGACAATTGGCAGCGCCATCGCAGCAAGGCGCTGCCTTATCCGCAAGGACTCCCTGAATAGCCATGCTGAACGATATCTTGAATTTGTTTGCCGATTTATGGCGCTACCTGCAGCAACCGGATGCGCTCTGGCAGATCGGGGTACTGCTGCTGTGCCTGGCCTTGGCGTTTTTCGCCAGCGACCAGGTGCGCCGCCGCACGCTCAGCCAACCGCAGGCATGGCGTCTCGGCCAGGGCGGCTTGCGACGGCTGACCTTTCCCTTGTTGGCGCTGGTCTTGGTGATCTTGGCGCGCGCCATGCTGAGGCATCACCTGAACGTCGAACTGCTTTCAATGGCGGTGCCGCTGTTGGGATCGCTGGCGGCGATCCGCGCGGTGTTCTATGTGCTGCGCCGCAGTTTCGGCAATTCCGTCTGGCTGGCGTCCTTCGAGCGATTTTTTGCGTTGACGGTATGGGCCCTGGTGGCCCTGCACATCACCGGCCTGCTACCGGATCTGATCGACATGCTGGAAAGTGTGGGCTTCTCCATCGGCAAGCAAGAACTCAATCTGTGGCAAGTGATCCAGGCCCTGGTCACTTTGCTGGCGACGCTGTTCGCGGCGCTCTGGGCCAACGGCCTGGTGGAAAACCGCCTGGCGCGTCTCGAAGGCATCGATCAGAACCTGCGGGTGGTGCTGACGCGGCTGGTCAAGGCCTGCCTGCTGCTGCTGGCGGTATTGATCGGCCTGCCGCTGGTCGGCATCGACCTGACCACGCTGTCGGTGTTCGGCGGCGCGCTCGGCGTCGGTATCGGCTTCGGTCTGCAAAAGATCGCCAGCAGCTACGTTTCCGGTTTCATCATCCTGCTCGATCGCTCGATCCGCATCGGCAACTTCATCAGTGTCGGCACCGAGCGCGGCCAGGTCACGCAGATCACCACACGCTACACGGTGTTAAAGGGACTGACCGGCGCCGAGGCGATCGTACCCAACGAAATCCTGGTCAGCTCCGTGGTACTCAACGAGTCCTACACCGATCCGCATGTGCGCATCGCGCTGCCGGTGCAGATCGGCTATGACAGCGACATCGAGCGGGCGATGCGCATCCTGCTCGATGCGGTGCGGAAACGGCCGCGCGTGCTGCTCGATCCGCCGCCCAAGGCTTTGGTGACAGCCTTTGCCGATTCCGGCATCAACCTGGAACTGGGTTTCTGGATTACCGATCCGCAACTTGGGACGCTGGAATTGCGTTCCGACATCTACCTGGCGATCTGGCACGAATTCCAGGCGGCGGGGATTGTGATCCCTTATCCGCAGCGCGAGGTGCGGATGATCGGCGGCTGACGGCTACTTGAGCGCAACAAAAAACCCGCCGCGGCGGGTTTTGAGCCCAGCCAGCTGGCGGCAGCTTACTTCAGTTTGGTTTCCTTGTAAGCGACATGCTTGCGCACTTTGGGATCGTATTTCATGATCTCAATTTTCTCTGGCTTGGTTTTCTTGTTCTTGGTCGTCGTGTAGAAATGGCCGGTACCGGCCGTGGATTCAAGCTTGATTTTTTCGCGGGCGCCTTTGGCCATAATATTCTCCGGTCAGGTGGACGAGGTCAAAACGCTTCGCCGCGGCTACGCAGGTCGACAAGGACGGCATCGATGCCATTCTTGTCGATGGTGCGCAAGCCCGCGTTGGATACGCGCAGACGCACCCAACGGTTTTCGGATTCGACCCAGAAACGGCGATTCTGCAAGTTCGGCAGAAAACGGCGCTTGGTTCGGTTGTTGGCGTGGGAAACTTTGTTCCCGACTATCGGGGCTTTGCCCGTTACTTGGCAGACACGAGACATAGCGGCTACTCCAGGGTTCAATATTCAGCAAAGCCTTGCATTATACCCGAGGCTGGAAAGAATGTTTACTCAAATTCAACGCGGTTGGCAGTCAATCAGACAAATCCACGTTCGGCAAAGGAAGTCGGCGGGGCATTGCCGGCAACGATGAAGTGATCCAGCACTTTCACGTCAACCAGCGCCAGTGCTTGTTTCAGGGTGGCAGTCAGGACTTCGTCGGCGCGCGAAGGCTCGGCCACGCCGGAGGGGTGGTTATGGGCGAGCACGACTGCGGCAGCGTTGCGCAACAGCGCACTTTTTACGACTTCGCGCGGATAGACGCTGGTCTGGGTCAATGTGCCACGAAACAGTTCGTCGTATTCGATCAGGCGGTTTTGCGCATCCAGCCAAAGTGCGCCAAAGACTTCATAGGGTAGCCCACCGAGTTTGAGCCTCAGCCAGTCGCGGACTGCGGCGGGGGAAGACAGCAAATCGCGTTGCGTCATCCGGGCGTACAGGGCACGCCGGGCAAGCTCCAGAGTGGCCTGCAACTGTGCGGCCTTGGCCGGTCCAATACCGTGAGTGCCCGCGAGCTGCTCCAGGGAAGCTTCGGCCAGCTGCGTCAGGTTGCCGCCGAAGCTTGCCAGCAGGTCGCGCGCCAGGTCGACCGCGCTCTTGCCGCGCACGCCGACGCGCAGGAAGATCGCCAGCAATTCGGCGTCCGAAAGCGCAGCAGCACCATGTTTCAACAAACGCTCGCGCGGGCGCTCGTCGTTTGGCCAATCCGTAATTGCCATGAGTTAGAATGCTTCATCGTATTTGGATATCTTTCCATCATGACAGAACTTACAGGCAAACGCATCCTGCTCGGTGTCACCGGCGGCATCGCGGCTTACAAGGCGGCAGAATTGGCACGCCTGCTGGTCAAGGCCGGTACGCATGTGGATGCGGTGTTGACCGAAGCCGGTGCGCATTTTGTGGGGCCTGCCACTTTTCAGGCGCTCACCGGTCAGCCGGTGTGGTCCGATCTGTGGGATCAGCGCATGCCCAACGGCATGACGCACATCGACCTGACGCGAGGCACGGACGCGATCCTGGTGGCGCCGGCCACCGCTGATTTTCTTGCCAAGCTGGCGCAAGGACACGCCGACAATCTGTTGTCCACGCTTTGCCTCGCCCGCGAATGCCCATTGCTTGTCGCACCGGCGATGAACCGGCAGATGTGGGAGAACCCGGCCACCCAGCGCAATGTGACGCAACTCGCCGCCGATGGCGTGATGTTGCTCGGCCCCGCCAGCGGCGAGCAGGCCTGTGGCGAAGTCGGCCCGGGTCGCATGCTGGAAGCCGAGGAATTGTTCGACGAACTGGTTGCCTTCTTTCAGCCAAAATCCTTGGCCGGCAAGAAAGTGCTGCTGACGGCCGGCCCGACTTTCGAGGCGCTCGACCCGGTGCGCGGCCTGACCAACATCAGTTCCGGCAAGATGGGGTTCGCTCTGGCACGCGCCTGCATTGAAGCTGGCGCTCAAGTCACGTTGGTCTCCGGCCCGGTCTGCCAGACGACGCCTCGCCATGCCAAACGCATTGACGTGCGCAGCGCTGCCGAAATGCGCGAGGCGGTCTTGAAATCGGTTCCGGCCTGCGACATTTTCATTGCCGTGGCCGCGGTGGCCGACTACCGCCCGGCGCAGGCAGCGGCCCACAAGATCAAGAAGAGCGATACCGCAATGAACATCGAGCTGCTGCCGAATCCGGATATTCTTGCCGAAGTGGCGGCACTGCCGCACGCACCGTTCTGCGTCGGCTTTGCGGCGGAGAGCCAGAATCTCGCAACCTACGCCGAGGGCAAACGCCAGGCCAAAAACCTGCCGTTGGTGGTTGGCAACCTGGTCCAGGATGGCCTGGGCGGCGATAGCAATAGCGTGGTGTTGTTCGATGCCGACGGCAGCCATACGTTGCCGCCTGGGCCCAAATCGGCAGTGGCCCGCGGCATCGTCGCCCACATCGCACTGCGGCTGGGGAAAATCTAAAACATGCAAAGCATCGATATCAAAATACTCGATCCCCGCCTGCGCGACAGCGCGGGTGAATACGCGCCGCACTACGCGACGCCAGGCGCCGCCGGACTCGATCTGCGCGCCTGCATCGCAACGCCGTTGGAACTGCGTCCCGGCGAAGCACAGCTGATACCCGCCGGCATCGCGATTCATATCGCCGATCCGGGTCTGGCTGCGCTGATCCTGCCGCGCTCGGGCCTGGGCCACAAACACGGTATCGTGCTCGGCAACCTGGTGGGTTTGATCGACTCCGATTATCAGGGACAAATATTCATCTCCACCTGGAACCGCAGCCAGGAACCATTTACCCTCAATCCCCTCGACCGTTTGGCGCAATTGGTGGTGGTACCGGTGCTGCAGGTGGCTTTCAATGTGGTCGAGGACTTTGCCGAAAGCCAGCGTGGTGCGGGCGGCTTCGGTAGTACCGGAAAGAAATGAAGGCAGCGCTTTCCTTCCATGCCGTCCGACCGGATAACGTCGAAATCCTTCCCCCCTCGACCGGCAATTCTCCGGCCAAATCAACAATTTAAGCCAAAAGAATAACGAAATAATCAGTTTCTTGATGCATATCATGAGCTTTGGGTGCAGCAATGTCATGATTAAGGGCATTTCTTTTCAGTAGGTCAGTCAGTCGCCCACACCCCCTCGATATGGCCAGTCGCGGCAGTTCGCTAAAGTTTAAAGTGGGCCTGTACTTGGCCCTCACCCTGACTATGGCGATGACCGTATTCACGATACTTGTCGTCGAGCATCAACGGGAAGAACTGCGCGAGGCGACAGTAGACCATCTCTCCAATCTCTCCGAGGTCATCACCAAAAGCACCCGCTATGCGATGTTGGAGAATGAACCGGAATATGTAAAAAGAATAATCCGGGATGTGGGGAAGCAGGATAACATCGTCAAAGTCAGGGTCTGGAACAAGGATGGGAAGATCATCTACTCATCCTTTTCCCCTGAAGTCGGACAGATGCTGGATCGGAGCGTGGACAGCTGCTTTTCGTGCTATCCGAATGCCCAGCAGGGCAATCAAGTGCCAACTACCGCGACAGCGCGGAGTTTTTTTGATCCCGACGGACGAAGAATGATCGGCAGCATGGAAGTGCTGCACAACGAGCCAACCTGCTATAACGACGCCTGTCATGAACACAAGAAATCGGATCCGGTTCTGGGGGTGCTGGATATCGTTTACTCCGTCGATGAAATCGACAAGAAACTGCGAAGCCACAGCCTCATTATTGCCGGACTCTCATTGGGTTTTATCGTCGTTGTTTCCCTCTTTGTCAGCAGCTTTGTCAGTCGTCTGGTTTATCGGCCCCTGAGCGATCTGGAAGAAGGTTCCAAAAGGCTGTCATCCGGGAATCTGGAACAGCTGATTCCAGTCAGAAGCAACGATGAGTTCGGGTATGTGGCTGAGTCGTTCAACGTCATGACGTTGGCGCTGAAAAACTCTCAGAACGAATTAAAAGAGTGGGCACATACCCTGGAGCAGAAGGTTGAGAAAAGGACGAAACAGCTGCGTATTGCCGAGGCGGAGACGGCGCGGACTGAAAAATTGGCATCCGTGGGACTGCTGGCTTCGGGAATTGCCCATGAATTGAATAACCCGCTGACCGGCGTCCTCACTTTCTCGCATATCCTTCGTGAAAAAATGCCGGCCGGCAGCCAGGAAGCGGAAGACTTGGATCTGGTGATTCGTGAAACCAAGCGGTGCGCCGCGATCATCCGACGGCTTCTGGATTTTGCACGCGAGAAGAAGCCGGAGAAGAAGTTTGCTGATCTCAACAAGATTATCGAGAATACCGAACGCATCATTGAACAGCCCGCAACCTTAAAGAATGTGGAAATCACCCTGGATCTAGATGGCGAGCTTCCATTGATATGGATTGACGCCGACCTGATAGAGCAGGTAATCATGAATATGCTGGTCAACGCCCAGCATGCCATCGAGCATGGCGGCAGCATCACGGTCAGAACCCGCCGTGTTGCAGCGCCAAAGAATTTTCAGCCAGGCAAGGAAGCAGTCGAGATCGTTGTCACCGACACTGGCTGCGGAATACCCGAGAACGACCTTCAGAGGATTTTTGACCCATTTTTCACCACCAAAGAAGTGGGCAAGGGAACGGGGCTGGGCTTGTCTGTCAGCCATGGAATCGTCACGGCCCACGGGGGAAGCATTGAGGTGGAAAGCAAAGTCGGGGAAGGAACCACATTCCGCATTTATCTCCCCATCGAGTCTCCAGAGAGCATCGAAAGTCATAGCGGCAGGAGCAATCAATGAGCGCCAGGATACTGGTCATCGACGACGAAGATATCGTTATCAGAAGTTGCCTTCGCATTCTCGGCGACAAGGCTTACGAGGTGGATTCCGCCACAAACGGCTTGGAAGGATTGAGAAAAATCGAGGAGAACCCTGTCGACGTTCTGATCCTGGACATCATGATGCCTCAGATGGATGGACTGGAAGTCCTGCAACGAGTCAAGGAAACACATCCCGACATTGATGTGATCATGGTGACCGGGCTTTCCCAGATTGAAACAGCAGTACGATCCATGAAGCTCGGCGCTTTCGATTACCTGCCCAAACCCTTTGATCCCGATGAACTCAAGCTTGTCGTCGAACGTGCCATGGAGAGGCGGCAACTCCTTCAGGAAAACCTCAATCTTAGAAACGAACTGAGTTCCAAATATCGTTTCGAGAACATCATCGGATCCAGCCAGGCGATGCAGAATGTCTATCAACTGATCGCCAAGTGTGCGCCGACCAACAGCACCGTCCTGATCACGGGGGAGAGCGGCACGGGCAAGGAACTGATTGCCCGCGCCATCCATTTCAACAGCCTACGCAAGGACAAGCCCTTCATCGCAGTCGACTGTAACTCGCTCAGCGAAACTCTCCTGGAAAGCGAACTGTTCGGACATGTCAAAGGATCTTTTACTGGTGCCGTAGCCAACAAGCGCGGCATGTTTGAAATTGCAGACGGCGGAACCCTTTTCCTGGATGAGGTTTCCAATATCTCCCTGGCCACCCAAGCCAAGCTCCTGAGGGTCATCCAGGAACGTGAGTTCAGGGCGGTCGGGGATACCCGAACCCAGGCCACCAATATCAGGCTGGTGGCCGCCACCAACAAGGACATCAAAACGATGGTGGCGGAAGGAAGTTTCCGCGAGGATCTCTTTTATCGCATCAACATCTTTCCCATCCTGTTGCCTCCTCTGAGAGACCGCCGCGAGGATATTCCAGCGCTGGCCTACCATTTCCTCAAGGTCTTCAGCAAGGAACTGGGCAAGGAGGCGACAGAATTTTCAGAAGGCGCCTTGAGCGCGCTGGTAAACTACAGCTGGCCGGGGAATGTTCGGGAGCTTGAAAATACGGTACATCGGGCGCTGATCCTGACGAGTGACAAGGTGATACGCCAGGCCCACTTGACGAACATCATCGACCTGTTGCAGCAATCAGATATCGATGTGCCCAGGACCAGCGATGAACTGAAGCGGATCAAGAAAATGGTCAGAGAGAAGTCCGTCGAAAGCATCGAGAAACTTTTCATACTCGAGGCGCTCAAGAGGAATGCCTGGAACGTCACCAACAGCGCCGAGGAAACCGGCATGCTGCGGGCAAATTTCCAGGCGCTGATGAAGAAATACGATATCCGAATCCGCGGAATGGAGCCCGGTGAATTCTAGCTTGAAGACTATTGCCGGACTTCTTCTTCAATTTCCTCATAACCTGTCAGCATGGCCTTGAAGTGGGCGGTCGGCGTATGCCCCAAGCTGGCGAGGTACGGGTGGATGAAAATGAAGAACACGAAAAAAATGAATGCGAGCACGTGCACCGTATCCACGACCCGAACGCCACCGAATAAATCCACCGATGCCTGAAAGCGATTCACGTCCCAGAGCAGAACCCCCGTGTAGAATTGTACGGGAACGACGAGCAGCATGATGATCTGGTAGGTCATGCTCTGCATGGGGTTGAACTTGTGGTAGACGCTCACATGGTGCGGGTTGGGATCCCCCTTGAAGATTCCGTAACCATAATATTTTATCTGTCGGAAACTGTCGCGGAAATGCTTCAACGGACTCAATTCCGGATGATAGACCTTGATTTTGTCAGAGAATAAATAAAACAGAAACCAGACAAAAAAATTCGCGATGAGCACAAAGCCGATCCAGTTGTGCACATCGATAGCAGCCTTGAATGGCATGACACTGACCATACCGATATACCTGATCTGAATCCCGGTAAGTATCATCAGGATGAAGCTGACGGCGTTGATCCAGTGCCAAATCCTGACCGGGAGGGGGTGAACATATATCCTGTGCATTTTCGCCGCTCCTACGCTTGGGTTGTGTCGATGTGCTTTGGGCTATCACCAGCTATTGGATGGCCCCCGGTTTGAGCTTGTTCGGTCTTTCGCTCATCTTCAATTTTTTTCAGATATCTCCGGAACATCCATTTCAAGGACATGTGGCCAACAGGGACGATGACCCCGGCAGACAATGCCATGACAAAGAGAACATCCAGCAATTTGATCCTGGTGCCGCCGATGGCGTAAAAACCCCTCACGGAATCAACGGAGATGGGCGAAGTCAGGACCTCTTTTTGGGCCTCATGGTGAAGCGGTCTGCCATCGGGGCGGGCAATGGAAATAGTAACCCGCTGGAAAACATCTGCGCCTTCACGGTGGCATGTATCGCACTCCTTGATGGCTTTGGCTTTGCTCACCAATTGGTGCGTCTCGATACCCGAACTGACTTCCAGATGTCCTCTTAAAACCGTCTTACTCTCAGAACCTTCTCGGTTAAATTCCTTGAGCAAGCTTTGCAACGCCAGTGCGTCCAGCCCCAACCCCTGGCTATCGGCTGCGTTGGCACGGCTTTCGAACTGCGGCACTCCCTTTTTCTCTGTCACCAGCTTGCGCGCATCGCTGTCGTAAAGTCTGAGGTCTACACGCCGTTTCGCGGTGGCAACGTGACAGACGGAGCAGGAAATCGCATCAAAATGCCGCTCGACGTTCGGCAGCCATACCCTGTGTTCGAGTTGCGCGTTCTTGTGGCAATTCAAGCATGCCTCCTTGATCCGTCCTTCGGTTGCTGCGGCCTTGATCGCATGTGAGCTATGGCAGTCCGCGCAGATCGGCGACTTCTTTTCGCCAACGGGGAGTTTGTCAGTTTGCTTGCTGCGTGCTTGACCATGCACACTCGACGCATAAGCCTTGTATATTTTTCCATGGCAGTTTCTGCAATTGACATCGTCCATGGGTCCCGATGCCGAATCCTTCCGAACATAGTGCGGGTCATGGCAATCAGAACAAATCGGCGCTTCGGCATTGCCCTCGCGGACCAACGACGCATGCAGACTATCATCATAGAGTTTGACGTTCTTTTTGTGGCAGTCGCGACAAACCTTGACTGCGGCAATGGAATATTCTCGAGTACCAATCTTATTGTTGTTTGCCTTTTCATGTTTCTTGACATCGAATTGCTCAAGTTCATTATGGCAATCAATGCAACCGTTTTCGTTGTGAATTGACTCTGAAAACAGCTTATCGGTGACATGCAGGGAAACGCTATCGTCCTTGCCAGCCAATTTCTTGCCGAATCCTTGTTTCGAATGGCACTTAAGGCAGGCAGCATCCTCTTTGGACAAGACCCCATAAGCGGCATGTGCCGGCGTGCTGCCGACCCAGAAAAATAAAAAGGCGGCAATGACAGCAAAAATAGGGTTCATTCGGAAGGCTACTTCTCTATTTGTGTTCGTCATATCTGATTCCCCTGAAACTTGGTCTCATCGCTTGACTGAATCGCCGTGGGGTAGATAGTGCCCCCCAAACCAGCACTCACCATCTTCTTATATGCGCTAAACATACGCCTGCATTTACCGCTTGGCATTGATCTGGCTCATAAGCTTGTTAGCGAGGCAAATCCAACGAAGCCAAGCGTGGCGCCATCGCCCTTCCTGCATATACCCCACAGCTGCTTATCCAAACCAAGCCTGCGCTTAAAGCACTTATTAAGCATTCGGAATCCCGACTTTTTGGAGCGCCCATTTTTTCCGTGCGATGGCGCACCCTGCCACCTTGATGACCTGATCGGGTTCGACCGGCTTGGCAAGATAATCATAGGCACCCAGCCGAATTGCTTCCTTGGCTGTCTCGACGGATGGATAACCCGTGATGACGACGACTTCAATCTCCGGCCATCTCTGCTTGATCATCCTGAGAACCGACATGCCGTCCATTCCGGGCATGCGAAGATCAAGCAGGACCAGATCGAACGAATCGTTTTCCATCTCACGCAACGCTTCCGTCCCATTCCAGACGGCTTCAACATTGCAATCAGTCCGGCTCAACAATCTGAGATGACTCAAACGCACGACTTCCTCATCGTCTACGACAAGTATTTTCGATTTAGCGTCCATTTCCTCACCTCCCACTTTCTTGATCATTGCTTCACGGCCTTATTCGAGCAATGTCCATGCCAAATGACGCCATCTGGCCATACGCAGCGATTTCAATTACTTATGCATTCATGTTGTTTGATATGGCAATGCGATCCTTTGAATATCCCTCATCAAGTACATATCTCTTGTACATCCCCCATGGCGCCACAGCAGCCAGCAGCAATATGAATAAGGCATAGCCATGGAAATGCGCAGCATAGGCCGGACAGCGCCTTTCACTGCCCAATGCTCAATTGATCAATTCTTGGCCGCCTTGCAGCCGCATAAAAAATTTGTTCTCCCGATAAATTCATTAGCCGATTGAATATAAATACGAATTAGTAAATATGCCAATCCAGATGTACAAAATATTTGTACGTTCCGAGATTTTTTGGGCGACTTTGTGAACCCATGATTTTTTCACAATCATGCATAACATGCTGAATATGCATCAATTGTTTTAGTCGCGTCACTCATGGCACAGACGTTGCTCAATGAAAGCCAGGAAAGCAGGAATTTGTTATCACTGAGGAGAAAATCATGAGTGTCTTACACAAAATACTAGTCGTTGATGACGACCCCGTCGTCGGCAAAAGCTTTGATCGGGTTCTCACCAGCAAAGGTTATGCGGTAATCACGGCGCAAAACGGGGAGGAGGCGTTGCGGAAGATTGGCAACGAACATTACGATCTCGTTTTCACCGACATCAAGATGCCGGGAATCAGCGGGCTTGAGGTTGCCGAGCGAGTCAAGGCGAGTCAGCCGTGGTTGCCGGTAGTGATCGTAACCGGTTACGGATCGAATGCCAATGAAGCTCGCGCCGAAGCCGCTGGCGTGTCGGCCTTTTTGCGCAAACCACTGACCCCGCAGATGATCGAAGAAACCGCTGTCATGGCGCTTAGCGAACATGAACAGGCCATCGCCGCTCCCCCTGCGCCGGTTTCTGCCGAGGCCGCAACCGAAGCAGACTCTGCGGCTGAGGTGAAAAAGAGTGCGCGCGAGAAAGTCAAGGATATTGCCCTGTTCTTCGCGGCACCGTTCATCGGCTTGGCTTATGTCGTCGCCATGCCTTTCGCGGCAATCGGCATGCTGGCCTGGTTCTCTGCCAAGGCCTTGGTGAAGAAGGCTCCTATTGTCAAGACCATCGCCCTGTTCTTCGCGGCGCCTGTCATCGGCCTGGCCTATGTCGTCGCCTTGCCTTTCGTTGGAATTGGCATGCTGGCCTGGCTAGGAACCAAGGCTTTGCTTAAGACCAAGTGAGCGAGCCGGTCTGCAAAAATTCAAACCCGCCGGACGCGGGTTTGAATTTAACCAAAGACGTCATCTAGCAGTGTTTTACCTTAGTCCGAGTTTCATCCTGATTTAACATCGCCATGAATCATTTTCAGCAAAGGAAAAATATTATGAAGATTCGAATGATCGCTATCACATGCATGCTATCTGCATTCTCGGCCGCGACTCTTTCTTCCGCCGCCAATGCTTCCGTCGATGCGGCAGCTGCAAAAGCGCTGGCCAAGTCGAACGACTGTTTCAAGTGCCATGCCGTTGACAAGGACAAGAAGGGCGCCTCCTTCAAGAAAATCGCTGCGAAGTACAAGGGCAAGGCCGATGGCGAGGAAAAAATCATCAAGAGCATCACCACCGGTCCCAAGGTCAAGATGCTTGACGACAACAAGGAAGAAGATCACTCGATCATCGAGACCAAGGATATGGGCCAGCTGAAGAACCTGGCAAACTGGATACTATCCCAGTAAGTATCGCTAGCTGATTCTTGCGTCGGCAACAGCGCGATCGCGATCATTGGCGGTCGCGTTGTTGTTTGGTATGTCCGACAGCGAAGGCCTGTTCGCGGGCGGTGGTTCAGCCCGTTTCCTGGACGCCGGACCGTTACTGCCAGCCTACTTTAAAACCCGCATGCGTCGTCGAGTGGAGATATGAAAGCGTGATGCCGCAAACACCTTGAAGCCCTCGATAGCACCCCGAAGGTGGAGAGTCTCGCCGCTCTCCGCCCACTCGAGCAACAGGCCGCGAAGAATCGCGAACAACAAGGTCACGAAATCATCCCGGTCGTCAAGAAGCCGGTAGCCCTGCGCCTCGAGTGCATCCATATGGCGGTGGAAAATGGCGATGAACATCGCCTTCATCTCCCGCAGAGCCTCCCGCACCCTCACATCGCGGCTACCCGACAACAGCGTCATATAAGCGCGGGGGAGTTCCGGTACCGCCAGGATCGATCCCCACAGTGCCCCCACCCCCACGTCGGCTACCGGACCCGGACTCAACCGCGACGAAACCTGCTCCAAGGCAGTCTCCGCTTCAGCGGCGGCACGCTCGCCAAGCCTCTTAACCACTTGCGCCAAGAGAACCTCGCGAGAACCGAAGTAGTACACAACCATCGCCTTGTCCACATCGGCTTCCGCTGCGATACGGCCCAAGGTCGCAGCGGCCATTCCGTCCCGAGCCAAGGCTGTGGTCGCAGCCAACAACAGTCGTTCGACCTCACGCTCGCCCTTCCGCGACCGTTGGGGACGGGACGCGGAAGGCTGTTTTTTCTTTTTTGAAGTGCTCACATCAACCGCTCCAGCAATCATATCGAAACAAAACCTAACAAACGTTGAATTTTAGCAGCTTGTTGAAGTTCCAGAGAACAATTTGCGGATGCGGTTTTCATAAGCGATTCCTTTGTGCGTGGACCTCGGAACGATTCCTTCTCGCTTACGCCCCCGGAACAGGCTGGGCAAGTTCGAACGTCACGTTGGTTTGCCGGTCGCTCTGATAGGGTGCCCAATTGAAGAGCGTGAACTCGAAGTGCCGGTATCCGCCGGCGAACTGGAGGCCCTTCGGCGGCCCGGGCAGCAGCGTGTCGTAGGACTTCCAGTCCGGGTACTGATACGGCTCCCAGGCGTGGTAGATCACGAGCTGGTCCGGGCGGACGGTGGACGACAGCTTGGCCCGCACGGTAAATGAGTCGTAGTCGTTGAACACCCGCACGAAGTCGCCGTCGGCGACCCCCTTGGCGGCGGCGGCGGTGTTGTTGAGGAAGCAGAACGGCTCGCCACGGTGCAGCTTCAGCATCGCGGCCGACGCCACCCACATCGCGTGGATGCTCCAGCGCAGGTGGCCGCTGGTCAGCCGCATCCCTTGCTTGCCGCCGATGTTGGGCGGTTGCTTGTAGCGCACCAAATGTTCGTCGGCCTCGACGAACCACGGGTGGTCCACCAGGAACTGGATCCGTCGCGTCGTGCTCTTGTAGGGGATCTTCTGCTCGACTTGGTCGCGGTAGGGATAGAGCACCTCGCCGGGCGTGAGGTCCGAGTTGAGCGCGGCTGCCATGTGCCACGCCGACCGGCCGGACATCCAAGACATGCCGTCGCGGCGCATGGTCTCCAGGGTGATTTCTTCGCCGGTTCGGTCGAGGTTCTCCATCCAGCCGACCGAGGACAGCGCCTTCATGCCGTCGTCGAAAAGTCTTTCCTCCTCGGCATCGGTCGTGCCGTACTTGCCGCCCATGGTGGCGCGCCAGTAAATTTCGTCGACCACGACCTCCCGGTCGCCGACCTTGTAGGTCTTTACGCCGCGGCGCTTCAGGTGTTCTTCGACCTTCTGGAGTATTCCGAGCACGATCATCCTGTCGCTCTTGGACTCCCCAAGCATCGGCACCGCCTGGTCGGTAAAGTGGGTAAAACGGGTCTGCGTGCTCGATGGCTTGCAGTCCGCATATTCGTAATGCGAAGCCGCCGGCAGCATGTAGTCGGCCCACAGGCCCGTCGTCGACCGGCGCGTGTCGGCCACCACGACCAAGTCCAGCTTCGGCCACATGGTCTCGAAGAACGTCCGTCCGCGGTAGCGGCGCAGTGGGTTCGAGCCCGAGACGAAACAGGCGCGCAGTTTCTGGTCGGCCGGGGGGTTCATCTGTCCGTCATACCAGCCGGCGGCGGCGGCCTTGTCGGCGTACTCACTGATCTTGTGCGGCGCCAAGGGGTCGTCCAGCTGTTTATCCCAGACATCTTTGTAACCGCAGTGGTTGAGCCAGTAGTAGGCGGGCGGGGAGAGCGTACCCGCCCCCTTGAGCATCATCGTATAAGCGCCGTAGACAGCCTCGACCGGCGGCATCGTGGGGTCCATCTTGACGCGGTCGCGGTAGTCCTCGACGGTCTTCTGCAGGAAGGTCAGCGCATCGCCGAGCGTGTCCTCCGATTCCAGGATATCCTTCGGCATCCCCGACACCAGCCCCGTACTGACCAGGATCTCGGTTCCCCAGCCATGGCTCTTCGTCCCGGTGCCCGGCTTGCCAATGTTCCCCGTGAGCGCCAGCATGTAACAGTAAGCGCGCTCCAGCAGGTCGCCGTGGTAGGTCTTGCCGGCGTTGAAGTTGACGAACACAAAGACCTTGCGCGGCGGCCGGCACAGCTCGGCGAGCCGCTCGACCTGCTCCGGGTGTATGCCCGACATCTCGCGCACCCGCTCCGGGGTGTACTCGGCGATGCGCTCTTTCAGCATGTTGTAGACCGTAGTCACCTTGACGGTGCTCCCATCGGCCAGCTTCACATCGCAAGAGCCCTTCAGGTCGTATTCGAACGGCATCCGCAGCGTATCCATGGGCACCCCCCTCGGCTTGCCCGTCGCCGCATCCATGGCGTAGAACACCATGTCGCCGCCGCCAGCCTTGAGATCCGCCTCGCGCAGGAAACGCTTGGTATCGGTACGCACCGCCAGCGGCAGGTCGGTCTGCTCCTTCATGAACGGCTCGTCGATCCAGCCACGCTCGATTAGCAGGCGGCACACGCCCATCCAGACCGCCGGGTCGGCCGAATAGTCGACCGGCACCCACTCGTCGACGAACTGCGCCGTCGGGCTCTTGTCCGGACACACCGCGATGACCTTGCTGCCCTTGTAGCGGGCTTCCAGAACGTAGTGGAAGTCCGGGATGTTGGCGTAGACCGGATTCGCCCCCGTGATGATGATCGTGTCGGCGAGAAACCAGCCCTCGATGCCGGGGTGCGCATGGATCTGACCGAAGGTCAGATACTGGCCTATGTTGAAGTCCCCGGCGATGCAATCCAGGTCGAAAAGGGTCCCGCCGAGAATCCCGGCAAGCGCAAGCGCGCTGATCTCCGAAGAACCGCGTGTGTTACCGACCCCGTTCGAGCCAGTATCGCAGATGAGGGCGCGCGCGCCATCTTCGACGATGATCTGGGCGAGCTTGCCGCCGATCTCGTCGAACGCCTGATCCCAGGTGATCCGATCCCATTTGCCGCTGCCGCGCTCCCCCGCCCGCTTCATCGGGTACAGCAGGCGGTCCGGCCCGTACATGGCCTGGCTGTGATTGCACCCCTTCTGGCAGCCGCGCGGGTTGAAGTCCGGCACCCGGTGGTCGGGGTCATCGAACTCCGGATAGTTGCACGCGACCTCTTCCCGGGTCACCTTGCCATCCTTGGCATATACTTGGTAGGAACACGAACCTGGGTAACAGTTCACCCTGTGTGTTCCCCAGGTCGCCGCGTCCCAGTTCCAGTAGCCGCTCTGCTCTTTCTTGTCTTTCGTTTCCATGGTTTACTCCTCTCCAGTTTTGTCCTTGTTCGTCTGTTCTGTCATGGCCGGCACGTCTCTCACGCCTTCCTCGTCGCCGGCGGCGCCACCGGCACTTCCCT
>Ga0172380_10000807_pt1 | contig 57152 bp, 40 predicted proteins | sample Leawe162metaG_FD_119747 | JGI IMG/M metagenome (GOLD analysis project Ga0172380, IMG submission 119747) | Leachate microbial communities from a municipal landfill in Southern Ontario, Canada - Leachate well 162 metaG | ecosystem: Engineered > Solid waste > Landfill > Unclassified | place... | reverse complement strand
GGTTCCGGTTGCCGGCAAAGTCAGATTATTCGAAGCATCGACATCAAAGAAGATGTCTTCATTCTGCGAAACAGAGCTATCATAATTAGACAGATCAGCGTTAGATATAGTTTGATTATCATCAGAACCGATAGATAAGTGTTTTTCATACAAATTGATGCCGGTGATATCGCCTGTGCCGTCATATTTGGTTACAGCATTAGCTTCGTTGGCATCGGGAACGTTATGGACAAAAGCAGTAATCATATCCCCTGAATTGGTTGGTACATCTGCCACGGACCATGTTCCGCTGGTTGTAGTTCCGGTTTGAGTTTGGATAGTTCCATTGACTGCTATTTTGATTGTCTCCCCATCAGAGCAATTTGTTGCTTCGTCATATTGTTTGCAAGTTCCGGAGATAGTTATGGTGGAAGGAACCAAAGAAAGAACGCCTGTTTCCGACATATAGGTATAACTGCCGTCAGGGCTAGCAGAGCTAGGCCCAATAAGAACTGAAGTGTCACCTAATGAGGACCCGGCATACCAATTTCCCCATTCCATTCTAAAAACATATAGTGAACCATTTTCATAATAAGGCGAGCTATTATAAGTGTTGCCGCTATCCACCCATGTTCCATTATAGGCTGAATGCTCGACCAATCCCGCCATTGAATAACTATCAGCGGCACGAGCTGATTTAGGATTTATGATATCTGACGGACGAACTATCATGAATCCAAAGCTAGCAACTATCGCAACATATAGAACCAATATTCCCCAATGGATTGGCGAAGCGATATTATTCAGGTGCCAACGATAATACCAACGGGATTTCATCCGCAGAGCATTGTGCCATGGAGAAAATCGGGAGAATGTGGTTCTCGTGCTTTTTTGTACGTTCATTATTTCCCTGTCAAGCTCCACAGTTGTCATTCCAATGATTAAAATTAATATCAAAAAATACTACCAAAAGAGGCAGAATAAGTAACGCGAACGTTGCTTTTTCTCAATCATTTCCCCTCCCCAGAGTGGGACTATCAAAATGTCAATCTAATTGTACCACAGGGAGAGCTTCCGGGACAAAAGAAATTGAATAAGAAATATAGAACAGGAGCATCTAATTAGGTAAGCCGAAAGAAACTTTCAGCACGCTTTGTAGTAGACCTCTCAACCTCAGCTAGCGGGAGGTCTTTTATCTCAGAGATTTTCCTTGCAACTTCTACCACAAATGCAGGCTCGTTTCTATCTCCCCGGTGAGGTTCTGGCGCAAGGAAGGGGCTATCTGTCTCGATCATTATTGAGCCAAGCGGAATCTTTTTTATCACATCGGCCGCTTGCGTATTTTTATTGAAAGTTATATTTCCCGTAAAAGATATAAGAAAACCCATATCTAAAATCTTCGCGGCATACTCATAATCGCCCGAAAAACAATGCATCACTGCCCGAATGCTATCTTTGTAACTTTTGAGTATCGAAATAGTATCAGCTTCGGACTCACGGGAATGAACGATTACCGGAAGGCGTAGTTCAATTGCCAGATCCAGCATTTGTTCGAAACAAAAAATCTGCTCTTCTCTTTTGGGATATTTGGCAAATCTCGAAGCACGTTTCAAATAATAATAATCAAGCCCGATCTCGCCGATTGCTACGACTTTTTTCTGTCCGGCAAGCGTAGTTAGAAGTGATCTTGTTTCCATATCCAGATCCCCTGCCGAATCCGGATGCAGGCCGATTGCCGCATAAACCTCCGGATTCTGTCGTGCGATTTCGACCGATTTTTTGCTCGTAGCAAAATCTACTCCAACATTTATTATTTTCCCGACTCCCGACTCTTTCGCCCTGCCCAAAACAGCAGTGACTTCGGCCTTATATTCTGGAAAATCCAAATGTGCATGCGTGTCGATATACATAATTTAACTCAAAAGTTAATAACTGATAGCTCCGTTTTTTACAAAAAGCTGTTTTTGAATGTCACAAATAAGATGCAAAGTATCACGATTACTGCAGCAAAAATATCGCGTTTATAAAGCTGCTCTTTGAAATAATAGGATGAAGCAAAATACACAAGAAATGGGCCAAGAACCAAAATCATGGTCGTCTCGACAACTCCGAGCGAATCGAATCCGTAAAATTTCAAGACCATTTGGACCACGCCAAAAATCGCTGAGATTATCGTCAGCCCGTAAGCGGTTCTCGGCATTGAGAACAATTTTGGCCGGTATGCGATCAAGAAAACCAACCCGACTATTGCAGTCCGGATGAAATAGAGGGTAACTGGTGACATCACCGCAAGCATTTCCTTGATAAATATTGATTCTGCCGACATGAGCACCATTGCCAACATTGTTTGCCAAGCCGTCCGGCCTATTTTCATATGGTGATGGCGAAATCTCGTAGCAAGAAGAGCTCCCGAAGCGACAACCGCGGCGACGAATATTGTCCAATCGCGCTCCTTTGGCAAAAATATCGTGGCAAGAAGAATCGTAACCAGCGGAGATAAGAGCATAATGAGTTCAAACTCGTGAATCTCCTCTTTTTGAATTCCTTTGTAATAAAAAATATTCCAGGTCACCGCAACCACAATGAGCAAGATAAAGAGAATAATATATTGTGCAGTCAAAAGGCCATTCCAATTGATCGATCCATAAAGCGGTAAGAATATTGCGGAAATAATTGCAAGCCAAATGAAAAGCAACGGAATGAATCGGAGTACCGGAACTCTGTGCCGGCACAAAATGATTTTATCTGCAACGACTCCCCCCGCATATCCAATTGAAGCGATAACTGCTTCGAGCATTAACCCTCCGAAACACATTGATTATATAATAGTTTGTTTCGTCCCTCCGAAGCCCAAAGGGCGAAGGGGGAACACTCAATTTATTTCTCGATGCGCGGAAATAGCGGCTCTGGTTCCAAAGTTTCGAGCTGCTTTTTCATCCCTTTCCCTGCTTCAGGCATAAATGGCATTATAAAATCTGAAAGATAAATTAGATTATCTCGGACATTATTTAAAACCTCGGTACACTTTTCCATGTCGGTTTTTGCAAGGGACCAGGGCTTATTTTCATCGATGTATTGGTTTAGCGATTGGGCAGAAGCAATAACTCGCTTCAGAGCCAACTCCATCTTCAACGATTCGATCTCTTCTTTGAATTCTGACTCATTAAAAAAGTTATTGTCCTCACCTTCGACTTTATGGACTTTCGACTCGGGACTTTCGACTTTCACATCGTATTTCTTGATCATCGCAATCGTTCGCTGAACCAGATTTCCGATGTTGTTTGAAAGATCGGAAGCATATTTCTCGCTCATCCTCTCCCAGGTTATATCGCCATCCTTGCTCCATGGAAGTGATGTCAGAAGAACGTAACGCGCACCGTCGACGCCATATTTTTCAACCACTTCCTCCGGATTAATGACATTGCCAAGAGACTTGGAAATTTTCTTGCCATTGATCGTCAAATATTCATGTGATAGCACAGCCGTTGGCAACGGCAGACCAGCCGAGAGCAACATCGCGATCCAATAAATTGCATGAAAACGTAGAATCCCCTTGCCTACTATATGAATTCGCTCATTGCCATTTAACCAGTATTTTTCAAACAGTTCGCCGTTTTTGTCGTAATCGAGCGCCGTAATGTAATTGGCGAGCGCATCGATCCAGACATACATGATTTGGGAATCGTCACCGGGCACTGGAACGCCCCAATTTTCTACCCGCTCGGCAGATCGGGAGATTGAAAGATCGTTTAATCCCGATTCGATGAAGTTGATAACCTCATTTTTCCTGTATTCCGGCAAAATTTTTACTTTATCAGTCCTAATCAGATCAAGAATTTGCTCTTGGTAATTCGATAACTTAAAAAAGTAATTTTCCTCTTCCACAGCTTCGGGCGGGCAATTGTGCTCGGGGCACTTGCCATCGACAAGATCCTTCTCTGTCTTAAATTCCTCACAACCTACACAATATAAGCCTTTATACTTTTTCTTGCAGATGTCCTCCGGCTTGAACGCTTTCCACAATTTTTGTGATCCTTCAAAATGTTTTGCCTCTGTTGTACGAATAAACTGATCATATGTAAGATTTAGCATCGACTTAAGCGCAGTAAAATAAGTTGAATTTCTATCAACATATTTCTTCACCGGCATATTTTCGGCTTTTGCAGTTTGGACGTTCTTGAGCCCATTTTCATCGGTTCCAGACAGAAAATAAGTGCTGTTGCGAAGAGAATCACGATTCCAGCGAACAAGAACATCGGCTTGAATCTTTTCCAAAGCATGGCCAATATGCGGCTTAGCATTTACATAATCGATTGCTGTTGTCACAAAAACTTTTTTCTCGGACATAAAAAACATCTCCTAACTTGAGTTTACTTGATCTTATCAAAGCTAAATAAATTCCACAATATGAAGCCGGTATCGTTGACCGGATCACTCAAAAGTGCTAACATATCCAAGTCGTAAGCACACACACAGGAGGTATCATGGATGCCGTCGGGAAAATGCAGCATTTGTGGATACGAAGCGACTCTCATCAAGGGCCGAGACTCACAGGGCCAGGCCTGCTATGTTCTGCCTGAGCATGGGCACGGCGGGGACCCTTGCGATGGCGAACTCAAAGAACCCAAGGACGAGACTCAATCTACCGACGACAGCTAGGCCGCGACGCACCGCCGCCCACCCGAAGTTCCGGGGTGGGCGGTCCGTTTTTTCAATCAACACTTATAGCTATTAGTTCTAAGTCCCAAAGGGACCCCTTTTCCGAAGGGAAGACCCAACGGGTAGCCATTGGCTCCTTTGGCTCGGGGTTATTAGCCCCAACGGGGCCCCTTCGGGGTTGTTTGTTATTTAAGATATTTGATCATCTCAAGTTCGTCGCAAACGCAGGGATTGCCACAAAAAGCGCAAACAAAACCTTCCAACCCCTTTTCCTTCGAGATTTCTTCCCACGGCTTTTCGTACAATTTAACCGGCTCAAAACCGAATGATCTAAAAAGTTTCTCCGATGCTCCACCCGGAGAATTTTGTGAAACATGAACTGCGATTGCTTTTGATCCAAACTCTTCTTGTAATTTCAGCGCGCTCGCAATCATTTTTTTGCCGACGCCTTTTCCCTGAGATTTTTTATCAACGGCAATGATTGCAATATAGCCAATGTCTTCTTTAGAGCTTTTAATATTTTCAAGATCAAAATATTCTTCCGGCCAATCTGTAAAAATTTTCCCAGGCCTGCGTTGTGATAAAACACCCACAATTTTATTTTTATCCTTTGCAATCAGTAGTTCGCCTGATGACAAACTCTTAAATTCATTTAGAAGCCCTTTTTCCCAGAACAAAGTTTTTCTGACCAGCTCGATAGAATCCAAAAAGTCTTGCTCTGTGATCGGTTCTACGATTTTTATTCCCTCATTTTTTGAATTTTTAGTTGTCATTCGACTTTATTGACTTTACGGACTTTACGGACTTTCTGACTATTAGCACTATCTCCCCTTTTAGCGTGTGGTTTTTTAGTTCAGAAATGACATGTTCGATATTGCCTCCCCAATATTCCTCGAACATTTTTGTCATCTCGCGCGCAATGAAGACTTCGGTATCCCCTCCGAGATAGTTCTTGACGTCTTCTAATGTCTTCTGAAGCCGGATCGCTGATTCGTAAATAACAATTGGACAATTCAACGATTCAAAAAATTTGAACGTGGTTTGCCTGCCTTTTTTCTTCGGCAAAAATCCGACAAAGTAGAATTCTTTTTCGACCATTCCTGAGACAGAAATCGCTGCAACAACAGCTGACGGTCCCGGTATTGGAATTACCTTCACTAAGTTATTAGTTTTTAGTTTTAAGTTCTTAGCTAATTCTTGCCCCGGATCAGAAATTCCTGGGGTGCCACCATCGGTGATGTACGCGACATTAACTCCCCTCGTAAGAGCCCGAAGAATCAAATTAAATTTGTCTTCGCCGGAATGTTGGTGCAGTGAAATCATTTTTTTCTGGATGCCAAGATGATCGAGAAGCTTTTTCGATACCCGCGTATCTTCGCAAGCGATCAAATCGACCGATTTCAGCGTTTCGATCGCACGCAAAGTGATATCGCCCATATTCCCGATTGGTGTTGCGACGATATATAATGTTCCGAATTTTTGATCTGCGATGTCCATTTACCCAAAAAATTGATTAATTTTGAGTTGCAATTTTGACGTTTGTCCGCCAGCTGGCGGATTGACTTTTGAATTAATTTAAAAGTATAGCACATTTTTTATTTTAGTGCTATTATCAAGCCGCGCTCAGAAGAAAGGGGGTCAGTATGGCAATCTATATGATCGCGGCTCGACTCGTTCCGTCCGGACCGTCCGACCCCAAAATCGTTTTTGAGGTCGATTGGGACGGTAACATGGCGAACCCGGCCACAATTGTCAGGTTTCTCGGCTTCATCAGAAATGGAGAGGGCATCAAGGGACAAGGGCACAACCCGTTTCACGGAGCAACCTTTGACCCCGGAAGATACGCTATAAGCCTACCGGCCCAAACACCGGAAGGCAAGCCAGCACAACTTCAGCTGCGAGATCTAAACGCAGCAATACTGAGCGCAGACCCGTAGACCGGACACAAAAGCATCGCGCACAGCGCTTGCAGTCCGGTCTACACCCCCTACCCCCAAAATATCGAGTAAATAGTTGCGAGTCCTGCAATAATCATGAGAGAAGTTGCAATCCAGCCGATAACTCTTGTTACCGGCCCGGAAACCCAACGACCCATGATTTTTTTGCTTGATGCAAGGAGAACTATGAGAACCAGTACGACCGGCGCGACTAAGCCATTAGCAACAGCAGAATAAATGAGCGCCCGAATCGGGTCAAGGCCGATGAAATTAAGGCCGACGCCGATCATAATTGAGATGATCAGGACTCCATAAAATGCCGAGGCTTGGCGTAGTTTATAGTTTAAGCCTGAGCGCCAGCCATAACTCTCAGAAATAGCATAAGCCGCCGAACCGGCAAGAACTGGAATCCCAAGGAGACCTGTGCCAAAAATTCCGATCGCAAAAAGCAGATAAGCCGCGTCTCCCGCAAGTGGCCGCAGGGCTTCTGCCGCCTGGGCCGCAGTGCCTATTTCCGTGATTCCTTGAACATTTAGGGTTGCAGCACAAGCAGTGACAATGAAAAACATTACCATGTTCGAGAGAAACATACCCGACCAGACATCGATTCTCATATCGGATATTTGTTTCGGATCAGCGCAAGCCTGCCTCGCGGCAATCGTCGTCCTACCGTCAGAGATGTCCTGTTCGACTTCTTGAGATGTTTGCCAAAAGAAGAGATATGGCGAAATTGTCGTACCCAGAATCCCGCAGATCAGTATGATTTGTTCACGGCCAAGGGAAAGATTTGGCACGACAGTGCTTAAGCCGATTTGCTTCCAATCAAGACCCCTGATCATCAAGGTCGAAAAAACGTATGACAATAGTAGCAGTGCCAGCCACTTTAGATAGGTTGCATATTTTTTGTAAGTCGAGAATATTTGCAAAAGCACAATGAAAAGCGCGAAAGCAATTAGAATCAATGAGTAATTTAGATCTGGAACGAAAAGTCTTGCTGCCTCAGCCAGAGCGCCTAGATCGGCGCCAATATTGAACGTATTGGCAATAAAAAGCAAAATTGTCGCAGTGTAAAGAACCCAGCGTGGAAAATGCTGGCGGATATTCGCTGCTAATCCGCGACCGGTCACCAAACCGATACGAGCGCAAGTTTCCTGAACAACCGCCATTAGCGGAAATGTGAGTGGCGCCAGCCACAAAAGCTGAAAGCCATACTTAGCGCCTGTTTGCGAGTAAGTCGCAATACCCGAAGGATCATCGTCTGATGCACCAGTTGTGAGACCGGGACCCAAAATATTCCAAAATTCTCCAGCCTTTTTCACGGGCGCTTGTTTCTCGACAGCACTGATAACTGCCTCACCACCCTTAATCGTTTCATCCAGCGCCTTTGCTGGTGACTCGACTACTTTTTCTAAAATGTCCTTGCCCCTCACAACACACCTCCGGCGTGAATGACTAAATCCGAATATCTAATTTCAAATGAAATTTCCAATGGATACATTCTGACCAAAGTTCGTCATTTTATTTGTCATTTGAAATTTTTAATTTGACATTGATCGCGAGTGTTTGCCACTCCGCGATCGACAGCTCCTGTGCACGCACATTCTCATTTAATTTTACAGATTTTAAAATGTTTAGGATAGTACCCTTGTCAAGCCTTAAGGCCGCCGATAAATTATTGAGAAGCGTTTTCCTCCGTGCCGCAAACCCGATCTTGACCACCTGAAAGAAATCTTTTTCCGTAATACTTTTCACTTTCCAATTTATACCTTTCACTTTCAAGATCGCTGAGTCAACCTTCGGTGCCGGAAAGAATGATGCTGCCGAAACGATGTCAACTATTTCCGGTTCTCCGTATGCCTGTACCGCAACGGATAAAACCGACATTGCGCCGGACGGTGCGCAAATTCTCTCCGCCACCTCTTTCTGAACGAGAAGAACGATAGTTTTCGGCTTTTTTTCCGCTGTCAAAAATTTCTCCAGAATTTTCGAAGTGATGTAATAAGGAATGTTAGCTATTAGCTTGTAGCTTTCAGCTTGCAGCTTAGATAGATCAAAATCTAATGCATTAGCATTCAAGATTTCAAGTTTTGAGATTTCAATTTGAGATTTGAGATTTGAATTTTGAGATAAAAGCTCTGCGAGTTTTTGATCCAGTTCAATGGAAATTACCTTGTTGGCCTTTTCTACTAGCCTCTCCGTCAGTACCCCCAACCCAGGTCCGATTTCGATAATGGTATCTGCAGGTTCAATATCACCCGCTTCAATAATTTTAGTCAGAGCGTTTTCATCCACCAAAAAATTCTGCCCCAGCAATTTGTTGGTGTAGAGGTGATTTTCTTTGAGATACTGGATCAGTTTTTCTTTTGATTCAAACATTTTTTCAATTGGTTATTAGTTTTTAGTTATTAACCCCAAAGGGGCCACTTAGTGGCTTTTCGTTAAAATTACGGGCTCGGCCAGCGGCCGCGGTATCCGTGAGTCCAGGCCCAAGCGGTGGTATAGATCTGTGCTGCGGCATCCCAAATGCTCGCACCGGAATAGCCGGCTTTCGGAGAAATCTGTTCCCATAGGGACGGGGTGTATTGAAATAATCCTTTGTACGCCCCTCCGTCCGACAGCGAATTGCCATGGCTTTCCGCCATCATCCGATAGCATAATTCATTTGGCTTAGTGCCATATTTTATACTGGCTGCAATCACCGTATCATTGTGTCTGCAGGCAGTTGTGATAACCGGCCGCGTTCCAATCATCAATATTTCGTCAATAGGTTCTGACATAACTTCATTGCTGATCAAAACTCTCGCCACTTCAACCCCGTCTTCACGCGTTACTGCATACGTCAAGGCTCGTTGACCTTTTTTACCAGCTTGCCTAATGGTGGTTTTTCCCTGATCTAAATTCGGATCATCTTTTTTGATGACAGAAAAATCGATATCTTGATTCTCAACAACTTGGGTGTGCGCCACCCTTGTGATTCTAATCGTCATCCCTTCTTCAATCGGAAAGTCGGCAGCAAAATTTATCTTATCGTCTTTACCTAGTTCAATATGTTTTTCCGATAACAACTCTCCCACATTTGTTGTCCACGATCGATATGTGGCATGTTTTTTACCATCAAAAACCTCATAAGATGGTGCGCGATACATTTTCACATAGCTTCCAAGGACAAAATCTTTGGAGAAGAATGGTTCAAGTTTATCTTCGGGATATGGCGCTGCGCCGATGTCTTTCACCGCCGAAAATATCTCTTTTGCGCTGCTTTTACCAGAAAATGTTTGACCGACTGATCCGTTCGGTAAATGCTCCTCAACAAAATATGACTGGGCATATTTTGTGCTCGTAGTTTCCACCGGGAGATTATTTATATTTGTGGATCCCGCCGCCATCGCCACCGGGCCGATGATAAGCGCAATCCATTTCATAATTAGGTTCATAATCGCATCAGGGATGCACCTTCTATTGTATTTTAGAACCGATTTTTGAGCAAGATGTATCTAAATCGTATCGAGCAAGTGCTCAGGTATATTTTCAATAAACCTCGATTTTGGGTTGCTTTGGAATCTGCCATAGATATTTCGCTCATTGGCATATAGTAAATAAAGCCGCTTTTTTGCCCGGGTGATGCCCACATAGCAAAGCCTTCGCTCCTCTTCCATTTCTGCCTCGTCCATCGTTGATCGTGAATGTGGAAAAATCCCCTCCTCCATTCCTATGATAAAAACTGTCTCAAATTCTAGTCCCTTAGCTGAATGCAAAGTCATCAAAGTTACGGATTCTGCATTTGGATCATATGTGTCCATGTCCTGAATCAGTGCCACCCGCTCAAGAAATTTATCGAGCTTTGACATGCCGGATTCAGAATCGTCAAGATCGATTTCATCAATTTCGTTTTTATCTCTGTCAGCGGCAACGCCCATAAGTTCTTCCACATTTTCCCATCTGCCCTCCCCCTCTGGGGTGCCATCGAGTAGGAAATTTTTAAATCCGGCTTTAATTGCGATGTGTTCGATAAGATCGGCAAGATCCATGTCCCGAGCAGCCTTTTTGATTTCGGCAAGAATCTGATAGAATTCCTGAATTTTTTTCGGTAATTTTGTGAGTTCTGCCTCCCCCGCCTGATACGTGATACCCCCTCCTGCAGGTGATACCTGACTCAGCGTTTTTTCCCCAATCCCTCGCGGCGGAGCGACAACAACTCGTTTCAAAGCTTCAAAATCATTGGGATTCGCGACCAAGCGCAGATATGCGATCATGTCCTTGATTTCTTTTCGCTCGTAAAAGCGCACTCCTCCAACCACTCTGTATGGAATAGCAAAACGCATGAAGATTTCCTCCACCGCTCGCGACTGGGCATTTGTCCGGTATAAAACTGCGTAATCCGACAAATGGCCGTCTTTACACAAAGATCTTAGTTCGCAGGCAATAAATTCCGCCTCATCCTTCTCGTTTAGTGCTTCGTAGACGGTGATTAGCCGTCCGGCATCATTTTCTGTCCATAGCTTTTTGTCAGTCTTGTTGCGATTGTATTTAATAACTTCATTCCCCGCCTCAAGGATCGTTCCGGTAGAGCGATAATTCTGTTCAAGTTTCACTACTTTGGCATTCTTGTAATCTTTCTCAAAATTCAAAATGTTCTTGAAATTCGCTCCTCGCCAAGAGTAGATCGCCTGATAATCATCACCAACAACCATGATGTTTTTGTGCTTGGCGGAGAGAAGCTTCGCCCACATATACTGCGCCTGATTCGTGTCCTGATACTCATCGATAAGAATATATTTGAACTGGGCCTGATATCGCTCGAGTATTTGCGGATTCTTCTGAAATAGAACCACGCATTGCATGATTAGGTCATCGAAATCGAAAGCATTTGCCTCTCGTAAATATTTTTGATACTTGTCATAAACCTGCGAGGTCATCTTCTCAAAAGGCGAATTGATATATTTTTTGTATTCTTCCGGACCCATGAGCTCATTTTTTGCACCGGAAATAAAATACTGGATCGATCGTGGATTGAATTCTTTCGGGTCGATATTTAATTCTTTCATACAGGATTTGATGATTGAAAGCTGATCGCCATCGTCATAAATGGTAAAATTCCGGCTCATCCCGATATGTTCCGCCTCCCGCCGCAATATTCGCACGCAAATTGAGTGAAAAGTTCCCATCCAAGGTAATCTGTTAGTCTGTAGCCGATGGTCTGTGGTCAGTAGTAAATTACCCACTCGTTCAGACATTTCGCCAGCCGCCTTATTTGTAAATGTTACCGAAAGAATATTGTACGGCGAAACATTTTTTTCACGTATGAGATATGCAATCCTGTGCGTCAAGGTTTTGGTCTTTCCACTACCCGCACCCGCCAATACCAAAACTGGTCCTTCTGTCGCAAGGACCGCTTCCTTTTGCATCGAATTTAATCCTGAAAATAAATCTTCCATGAGATCTTATTATATCGCGATCGGCATTATTCATCAATCAAAAAATCACCTCGAAAGGTGATAATGATTACCAAGTCAAAATCTAATACAAGTCGCAGCCAGTTTGGGGCAGAATAGAAATAATAGCTGTCCCACCAACATTATTTATCGGATTGGTTTGATCGCCCGGAACCTGTTCATCGTCTTGTGGCGGATCAGATTCACCAAAATTCCAGTTCTGGTTGCCATCACCGGTACTATTCGTTGCCAGTATTTCACTACCGCCGGAAGCATCTGAATCCGAGACATCAATATATGAGACACTTGGAGAAGGATTGCTTACATTTAAAAACCAGCTCTCCCCGCTATCTGTACTTTGAAGGATAATAAGATGGCCGGAAGAACCATCCAGATCAACTTCTGGAAATTCAAAGGTTGATCCATTGTGAAACTTAAGTATTGAACCTGCTGTATTATCAGCAAATGTCCCGTCAATACTTAAAGAATCTGAAAAAGTTATGGGCGCAGTTGAATCACTCGAGATTGTGATATCGTTGAATGAGTTGGAACCAGCGACAAAATATGGATGCGAATAACGGGCGATATAATATGCGCTCCCCGAACCGATTCTTGCGTATGGACCACCAGTGTAGAGCTCATCGTTGTATTCGGCCAATGCAGAAAAAGTGGTCATAGAATAATCAGTATCCTCACCAACTGGCAGCCAGCTTGTGCCATTCCACCTGCTTATTCCTCCGATTCCAGGAGTGCCACTTGGGGCTGAAACTACGCTCGTTGCATATATTTCATCGTTAAAATCCAAAAGCGAAAATCCTACTCCATATGTTTGGCCATCGCCTAAAATTGACCAATTATCTCCGTCCCAAACTCCGACAGGCTGGGATTCGGAAAGATAATCGGTTTTCCCGAGCACACCGCCAATATATAAATTGCCACCTTTTACAAGGAGGGAGAAAATTGTGCTCCAGTTTGAGAAAAAACCAGGAACTAAGTTACCCATATTCTGCCAATTTGCTCCATCGAAATAGGCGATCCAGTCGGCTACCGAGCCGTGATCTGTGTCAAATGATCCAGCGGCCACAAGATGGCCATCGTAGATTGCAAGTGCATTGACAATATCATCCCATGGACTTGTAACCAAGCCAGTGCCAACGCTCGACCAGGATGTTCCGTTCCATGAGGCAACGCCATCGGCAGGAACCCCTGCGGCATCAGTAAAATCACCACCAACTATCAAATTGCCATTATATACGATCATTGCACTGAAATCATACGGATCGGTCCAGGTTCCAAGCTCGACCCAGTTAGTTCCGGTCCACCTAAGCGGTCCGTACATAGTTGTGCTTCCAGACCCTTCGATATAGCCGGCAGCGATTAAATCGCCGTTATAAACTGCCAAAGAGTAAACGTAACCATCGATGCCATCGCCAAGTGCACTCCAACTATATCCATCCCAGACTGCCACACCATTGGCCGACACCCCGCCGGCAGTTGTCATCCAGTCGGTTCCAATAACCAGCTTATTATCCCAGACCACCATCGAATAAACATTGCTATCGATGCCGGTGCCCAAAGCATTCCAGTCATAAGTGTTGTTCCCATCCAAGGTGATCTTGCCATTAGCATTAGTCAAAGTGCCACCGGCAACATTGACGCTTCCGCTAACCGTCCAGTCGCCACTACCCATTGAAAGAGTCCTGGTGCCCGTGCCCGTGCCACTCATCGTCAAGCTACCATTTATGACCATATTTGGATTATAAGTATCTCCCAGAACTGTGATATCTCCGGCACCTTGGCGATAAGGATCGTAACGATTAGTGACCGAAAAACCATCGCAAGTGATGGTCTGCCCTGCCGCACTTCCCAAGGTAGCTGAATAGTCAGTATTGGAATAATTAACTACTTGTACCCGGCCGCCATAGGTTCTGGCCGGAATTACAATATTTCCAGTCACTGGCCTAAAATCAACCGACAGATTTATATTTCCCGAACCGGAAATTGTACTTGAAGTAGAATCGTCAAATTCCAAAAGCCCGATACCATCCATAGTTCCGTCAATAACAAGCGTTGCGTCTTTACTAATCACACTTGCATTGCTACTGGTCGTTGTTAAAGTTTTGCCTGAATTAATTGTAAGGTTATGGGTGACCGTAAAGCAGCCCGAACCGGACATATTACCAGCTACGACTAAGTTGTAGTATGTTCTACAGCCCGGGGTGAGAAGTTTATTTTCGCCACTCAAAGTTACGGTGCTAGTCCCGGCGGTGTAACTATATGTTAGGAAGTCCCCGCCCACATTCAAAGCGCCAGTTGTCGCAGTTAAAGATCCCCTTTCCCAGTCTAGATTTCCATTTATCGTTAATGCGTAGCTAGAAATAGCCAGAGTTCCATTATAACCGCCGGTGTTTATATTTGTAATTGAACCAACCTCAACCGATGAAGTTAAACTGCAATTGACAGCACTAGTCGCCGCGTTGAAGATAACCGCATCTCCCGCCCCCGGAACACCGGCTCCACCGGCTCCGCCTGAAGTAGCTGACCAGTTATCGGCGTTGCTCCAGTTGTTGGCATCTCCTGCCGCACCGCCCTTCCAATAAAAACTGGCCGCAAAAGCTTTTTTGGGAATTTGATAACCAAAGATTGTTGAGAACAATACCAAAATTATTGTGGCAAGATAAAATAATTTCCGAGATCCCTCTGATAAAATAGTTTTCAAATCCCCTCGTTTTCAAATTTTTTAGCTTCTGGAGTTAATTATATTTTTCATCCAACAAATTGTCAATCAAAAAATCTAATTCTAAAATAGTAGCTTTTCTCAGTGAAGAGCCCGAAACTGCAGGAGTGAAACAACTAAATTTTGGAGTGTCTTCACGGGCAAAGTAATACATTATTCAAGCCAAATTAAACAAAAAAGCTCATCTTGTAGATGAACTCTTTTGATTGGGTGCAAGTGATATTCGAGCTTACCTGCCCCGCGTAATGAAGTTTCGACTGCGAGACTGCAAGACTCGAGACGAACCTGAATGATGTGTGGGTCGGGAACAGTTCCCGATTCAAGCCAAATTAAACAAAAAAGCTCATCGTATTGATGAACTCTTTTGATTGGGTGCAAGTGATATTCGAGCTTATCGGGAACAAATATTTTAAATTATTGCCCGGTCGATTCAACTCACACCCATGAGGCGTGCCGCAATGGCATTTTAAGTCGTTGTGGCATCCCTTACTCGACTTATTGTCGAACAAAAGACGCTTTGACCTATCCTCGTTTGGATTTTTTCCTGCTTTTTTTAATGTTCTTTTGTTTTTTCCATTTCTTCCGTTTCTGATTTTCTTTGTTTTTCTTTTTTGTTTTTGCAGGAATGAGCTGGGAGGGATTAAATATAACCGCTTGTTTTATCGATTGATGTTTAATCCCTTGGAGAGAAAGGCGGGAGCGAACCTTTCTCAATTCCCATCTCACTCATGCAAACAAAAATGCGCCGTTCGGAGGCGCATCATATCTTTGATATTTGATATTTGAGATTCTATCGTGCCCCTCCGGCACTAACACTATTCAATTTTTAAAGTGATTATAACATTATATATTTTGTACTTAATGATGTCAACCATTAATATGCCCCGCCAAAAAACACGCCAGATATTTTTCATGTCCTGTTGCAAGTTTTTTTATATTAATGGTCGAAGTCCCGCCCTCTGGTGAAGGGCGGGACTCAATGCGAAAGCTCGGCGAAACGATTGCTGCCAGCAATTCTCCGCCCGCATCCCGGGCAAAAAATCGCTAACTCGCTGTTCTCCGGAGTCGGTACCAGCTCGCCGCACTGGCATTTTCCACGTGCAATCTTTCCTCCCACTACTTCCGGCGTGATGTACACCGGACGCCTTGGCTCCCAGGTCCTGCGCCTGAACACCCCCTTCCCGCGATGAGCCACGGAAATCACCTCCGAAGCAGTATGGTTTACTCGTGGCTAAATTAGATCAAAACACAAAAATAGTCAACATCGCAGCATGATAGACTTTACAGACATTTTGGATCCCAGTAGCAGAAACTGCTATTTCACTATGGGGCATGCCTTATGAACTTTATGAACTCAATATACTGGCCCTTCGAAAGCGCTCCCCACTTCGCTGAAGCTACGCGGGACAAGCAGTGTTTCATCCCCTTGGGACTCAGTCCACTGGTTCCAAATCTTTAGGAGAAATATCGGCGGAGCGGGCGCGTTCGAGATCGCGGAAGCGCATCTGCTCAGGCTGGAAGAAGAGCTCCATCCCGCCCGTCGGGCCATTTCTATGCTTCTTGATCAAGACTTCAGTAATTCCCTTCTTCGAGGTTTCCGGCTCATAATACTCTTCGCGATAAAGGAACATCACGATATCGGCATCTTGCTCGATAGAACCAGATTCACGCAAGTCGGATAATTGCGGTCGCTTGTCAGGCCGGTGCTCGACTGCACGGGAGAGCTGTGATAGTGCGATCACCGGAACTTTAAGCTCACGCGCCAAGCCCTTGAGTGAGCGGGATATTTCCGATATTTCCTGCACTCGATTTGAGTCACCGGAATGGGATTTTCCTTCCATAAGCTGAAGGTAGTCGATGATTACCAGCCCAAGCCCATGCTCCATCTGCAGGCGGCGAGCCTTGGCACGAATTTCCATCACATTTGCCCCCGGCGTGTCGTCGATGAAGAGCGGCGCTTCCGACAAGACTCCCATCGCATAACCAATTTTTGGAAAATCTTCGTCTGATAAATTTCCCGTTCTCAGCTTCCAGGAATCCACCCCGGCCTGCGATGCAAGAAGCCTGTCGACGAGCTGCTCTTTGCTCATTTCCAAGGAAAAAATTCCGACCGGAATTTTTTCCTCGATCGCCGCGTGTTCGGCAAGGTTTAAGGCGAAGGAAGTTTTACCCATGGAAGGCCTGGCAGCAAGAATCAGAAGGTCGCTATTCTGAAAGCCGGCAGTGATGTTGTCAAGATCACGAAAACCGGATGGCACGCCGCGGATTGCCCCCTTATCCTTATCCTTATGAATCTTGTCGATACGATCGAAAGCTTCTGTAAGCACATCTTTAACCGCCGTAAATTTCTCTTTCATGAATTTCTGCGAGACGGCAAAAAGAAGCTGTTCCGCTTTGTCCAGCGTATCGGAAATATCGGCATCTTCATCATAACCAAGCTGATTGATGTTTCCCGACGATTCAATAAGCCGGCGCAAAACCGCCTTGTCGCGGACAATTTGCGCATAGTAAACGATGTTGGAAGCAGAGGGTGTAGAATTTACAATATCCGCAAGATAACTCGAGCCTCCAATTTCCTTAAGCTTTTCCATTGCTTCTAATGTTTCGGAAAGCGTGATTATATCAATCGGTTGGCGCTTATCAAAAAGTTCGAGCATCGCCGAAAAAATCGTCTCGTGGCGAAACTCGTAGAAATCTTCCGGACGGACGATATCGGCTACTTTGATAATTGCATCCTTATCAATAAGAATAGCACCCAAAACTGAGCGTTCGGCATCGACATTTTGCGGCGGAATCCGAACTCCGGAAGGAATGACGACCTTCTTTTTGCGTTCATTATTCTGTTTTTTTTCATTATCACGAGGCACAGACCCTCCAACACATGAATTACAAATTTCAAATTACAAATAAATTGGAAATTTAATATTTTTGTTTGACATTCGACATTCGGATTTTGACATTATGAGAAAATCTCTTCTGCTGCTTTCTGCAGTTCGTCGTCCGATGCTTTCTCTTTCGGTTTTGCTCGCAGATCAGCAATTTTAACTTCTACAATATAGGTTTTGCCGGTCAATTTTTTGATCGTTTCCTCGATGATCTGGATATTTTTCGGCTCGGAGATTTTGTCTTTATGAAATGGAAATTTGACGCCCAGAATCATCTTTTCGCCCTCGAGTGCCACTGGTTTCGAATCTCGCAGAAGCGCCGCAAGCGATGTGTTTTCATTTTTGATCTCGGCAATAATTTTCTGCCAACTATCCAGAGTCATCTCAATAACAGGGGCCGAAGTTACTTCGGCTGGTTTTGCGGGATGTGAGTTGTGAGATGTGGTTTTTTTCTCCTCTCCCATCTCGATTTTTTCATTTCGGTTTTCTAATTCTTCTTTCTTGTCATCTAGATTTTGCTTGTCTCTCGAAACCTCGGCGGAGTGGGATGGAGAGATCTTTTGAAAATTATTGCGGTCAGGTTCTTTTGGAGATTCCTCCGCTCTCCGCCAGCTGGCGGATTGGTCGGAATGACTATCCGTTTTTGGATCTTGGACATTCGGATTTGATATTTTATTTGTCATTTGCAATTTGTCTTTTGGCATTTTCTCGAAGAGAACGCTTCCCTCAACAATCGCTATCTCGATTGGCAGTATCGGCATGTTGACATCCTTGAGAAGCTTGCCCGATTCAATAAAAACATCAATCAGGGCTGTGATTTTGGCGGTTGAACCGCCACTTTCGTTCAACTCTTCACAGGTTTTTTTGATAGCTATTTCATTCTCTTTTGTATCTTCAAAAAGAAATTTTTCCGACATCAAAAAAAGGAGAATCCGGCGCAGTGTTTCGATAATCTGCTTGTTCAAGTTTGCCATGTCGTGGCCGGTTTCAAACAAGCGATGGGCGATTTTTAATCCCTCCTCCGGATTGGTATTAAAAATCGCCCCCAGAAGTGCAAACACTTCTTCGCTTGGGACAAGTCCCAATATATTTCTGACCGATTCTGCACTTACTTTTTTTTCGATTCCCGACACCTGGTCGAGAAGCGAAATCGCATCGCGGTGTCCGCCTTCGGCTGCCGAAATTATCAAAGAAATTGCTTCGGGTTCGATATCGATTTTTTCCGCTTTGGCGATCTTTTCAAGGTTCTTTTTAAGATCATCTTTGCCGATGCGGTGAAAATCAAAACGCTGGGTACGGGAAACAATCGTTGCCGGCACTTTGTGCGCTTCGGTCGTCGCCAAGATGAAAATCGCATGCGCAGGCGGTTCCTCCAGAGTTTTCAAAAGCGCATTGAAAGCTTCTTTGGTCAACATATGAACTTCATCTATGATATAAACCTTGTATTTTGATTTCGCCGGCGTGAATTTAACATTCTCGCGAAGCTCTCTTATCTCGTCTATTCCCCTGTTCGATGCAGCATCAATTTCTATGATGTCGATTGATTTATTTGAAAGTATGTCTTTGCAAGATTCGCAATTATTGCATGGCTCACCAGAAGATGTCTTCCCGCTTTTTATTGATTCAAGAATCTCGTGGCAATTTGCAACTTTGGCAATCAGCCTTGCAGCTGTGGTTTTGCCGGTTCCGCGTGGCCCAGTGAAAAGATAGGCATGTGAAATCTGGTTATCTTTTACTGCTTGAAGCAGAGTATCACGAATATGATCTTGCCCAACAAGATCATTGAATTTCTGCGGCCTGTATTTTCGATACAAAGACATTTCGCTACGCTCCATTTATAATTTGAAATTATCCCACAGAATTTTCACGCAGAATTACACAGAACTAACTCTCCTGGATTTTTTAGCTTTCCGCGAATGCTTTCCGTGATTTTCTGTGTAGATTTTCCGTGGATGTAAATTCATTATAGATGTCTCCCCCATATGACGAAAACTAGAGTATAAATGAGTGCTCCCATAACGAATAACTAAAAACTAACAACTAAAAACTGGGGTTTTATCCCCAGCTTCTCCCCAGAGTTGTGAACAGATTGTGGATTGCTCAATAGTTAATCAACACTATAGCTAGTCGCTTTATTGCTAAGCAATTGTCTAATAGTAGTTTTGGTTGTTGAATAAGCTACAGCACTAGTAAATTTACAAATATGTCCTTTTTTCCCATAAAAACGCTTGATAAATAAATCCGCTAATGATAGAATATTTTTGTAATTCGGAGGGGCAATGACACGCAAATCTTTGGCAAAGGAAATTGCTAAAAGAACTAAGCTTTCTATGCGCCAGGCAGAGAATCTGGTTATTGCTTTTGGCGCTGTCGTAACAGATGTCCTCGAGCGCGACGAGAAGATCGTATACTCCAACTTCGGCACTTTTTATACGGTGCATTATCCTTCCAAAGTAATAAACCATCCCAAATTCGGTGCTTCCAAACGAATGGTGATGCTTCCGACCAATGTTGCCAAATGGCTGCCCTCTGGCAACATTAAAGCTTTGGCGAACGGATCTGAGCTTCTGGATAACCCAACAATGCACAAAGCAACAAAAGCTAAAGAAAAATTTGTTCCAATAAAAGATTCTGACGAGAAAACACCGGCAAACGTAGTTTCTCCTGCCTTAAAAAACGCAGCAAAACCTCTTCCGGTTATAAAGCAAACCACCACCGATGCCAGCAAACAAGCTAATCTTGAGGATATTGATGACATCGAGGCATACGACCAGGCCAAGCATGCACAACAAGGTACAACCGAGAAACCGAAACCGAATAATTCGAATGTTTACGATGAGATTATGAAAGACGGCACGCACGAAATCTCGACATTCAAAGACGCCATTCGAGTTCATCGAGGAGAAACAGAAAAAAAATCAGAGAAAGCAGAACCGGCACAAGGCCCATTTTCGATTCTCAAAGAAAAATTTGGTTTTGGCAAAAAAACAGAAGATAAGGTCTCTGAAGCGCCAGCACCCCAAAAAGATTCTGAACATATCAATCTAAAAGAGGGCGGAATATTCGATGCTGCGGCAGGCGGAACAGATCTCGGAGCAAAACCCCTTATTGGAAAACTTGCTGAGCAAAAAATTGATAAAGTTAAGGGCGAGCTTCAAGAAACCAATGCACAAGATTTGATAGCCGAAAAAGCACACGAGAGCGCATTGCCCCCAAAAAGCACCCCTATTTTGAATACAAGGCTGACACAAAAAGCCGACATCAAATATAAAGATTTGTCCAAAACAACTGTCCCCAAGGAAATTTTGGGAAGAATTCCAGAAAATATCGCCAGAAAATACAAAGCCGTGCCAATCGAAGAGCAAGATGGCAAAGTTATTGTTTCGATGGTTGACCCCGAAGATATCGAAGCAAAAGAAATTTTGAAGAGAATTTTGGGCGCAAATATTGAAATTACTTTAGCTACAGAATCTGATATAAACAATATTCTTTCGCAATATCAGGGGCTTGAATCCGAAGTATCCCAGGCCATTGAATCAGTTGAGGATGACGAAGAAGGTTCTAAAAAAGTCATTGACAGGAAATCTTCAAATCTGGAAGAAGATGCTGCCGCTGATGATGCTCCGGCTGCTAGAATTGTCGCCTCACTTCTAAAACGGGCAATTCGCGATAAGGCATCTGACATACATATCGAACCAACAGAAAAGGAAGTTGAGGTGAGATTTAGGCTGGACGGAGTGCTTAAGAAGAAGGTGGATTTGCCCAAAGACATTCAGTCATCGGTTATTTCAAGGATCAAAATTCTATCCAATTTGAAAATAGACGAGCAAAGATTACCCCAGGACGGCAGATTCAATATTACGGTTGATAATCGACGTGTAGATTTCCGCGTCTCAACCATGCCGGTGGCATTTGGTGAAAAAATCGTGATGAGAATTTTGGATAAAGAGACCGGGATTCTCACCATTGAGCAACTCGGCCTGCGAGGATCCGGTCTTGATACTCTCACCGACAATTTGAAAAAGAGTCACGGCATGATCTTGGTCACCGGACCGACTGGTTCAGGAAAAACCACATCGCTTTATGCCATGATCGATGAGCTTTACAGCGAAAGTACCAATATCGTTACGCTCGAAGACCCGATAGAGTATCAAATGACCGGCATTAACCAAAGCCAAGTCAATTCAGACATCGGCTATACATTTGCCAATGGGCTGCGGTCTATCCTGCGGCAGGATCCGGATATCGTAATGATCGGTGAAATTCGCGACGCTGAGACTGCAGACATGGCAGTGCATGCGGCACTCACCGGACATATAGTTTTGTCGACCCTTCATACGAATGATGCCTCAGGCGCTGCTCCACGCATGATTGATATGGGAGTCGAACCATTTCTTCTTACCTCTTCCCTAAACTGCGTGATCGGCCAGCGACTAGCAAGAAAAATCTGCGAGAATTGCAAAGAAGAAATAAAAATTTCTGCCGAAGAGATAGCAAAAATCAAAGAAGAAATCAGCAAAATGCCAGCAGCCGAAAAAACTGCTGTTGAGAAAAAAGAAATGAAATTTTTTAAAGGAAAAGGATGCAAAAATTGCGACAACACAGGTTACAAAGGCAGAATTGGCCTTTTCGAGGCATTGAATATAAATGCTGAAGTCAAAGGATTAATTCTGGAACGGGTTCAGTCGAGTAAAATTTGCGACCAAGCAGTCAAAGACGGAATGGTGACCATGATTCAAGACGGAATCTTAAAAGCATTCGATGGTTTAACCTCAATGGAAGAAGTCTGGAGAGTAACAAAAGATTGACGGTCACAGAAGAATAGCCCACAGAAAATCACAGAAATAAATTCTGCGTTATTAAATAAAAATTCTGGTAATTAATTCTGTACCATTCTGTGTAAAGATTCTGTGAAGTAATTTCAGATTATATTGGCCGGAGACCAAATGCGTTTCAAATATCAGGCCAGAAATGGCGAAGGAGAAATAGTTAAGGGGGAAATCGAATCGGCAGATGAGGCCGGGGCGATTTTAGCACTTCGCGATAACGGCTTGTTCATTTCAAAAATAGACTCCGAAAATGGCAGAAAATCGGTCTTTTCATTCTTATCAGGCAAAACCAGCCTTAAGGACAAAATCATTTTAACGCAGCAGCTTGCCGTAATGATAAAGTCCGGCCTCTCTGTCGTTGATGCCCTTGACGCACTGAAAGGAGAGGTATCGAATAAGAAATTTGCAAAAGAAATTGGCGAAATTATCAACGATGTCAAAGGGGGCACCCAGCTTTCAGATGCGATGGCAAAATTTCCGGACTCTTTTTCCGAAGTTTACGTCAATACCGTCAAATCAGGTGAAAAATCAGGCAAACTTGACTCAGTCTTAGATGGCTTAACAGTGCAGCTTGAAAAGGATTATGAAATTTCATCCAAGTTACGCGGGGCGATGGTTTATCCCATCTTCGTAATGATTACCTTGATTGTTGTAATGGCAGTAATTTTGATTGTAATCATACCCCAGTTAAAACTAATTTTCGATGATGCCGGGGCTCCCTTGCCCGCTCTCACAAGAGCTATCGTTGCCATATCCTTTTTTCTCAAAAACAACATTATTTGGATCGTCATTGGTATCGCGATATTATCGGTTCTTATAAGTTATTTTGCAAAAACCAAAGAGGGTCGGCATCTTTTTGACAGCATGAAGTTGCATATTCCGGTTCTTGGTAATTTATTCAAAAAAACATATATGGCCAAATTCACGCGAACGTTTGCTGGATTAACTTCCGCCGGCCTTCCCCTGCTTGATATTTTTGAGACATCGAAAAGAGTAATCGGTAATGTGCTCTATGAAGAAGAGCTGGATCGAATGATCAAAAAAGTTGAAGTTGGACAATCGGTTTCAAAAGTACTTAAAGAATCCAAGCTATTCCCCGCTATCATTGGCCAGCTTGCCTCCGTCGGCGAGAAATCCGGCAGCATGGATAAAGTATTCGAAAGCATGGCTAATTTCTTTGATAAAGATGTAGAAAATATCACCAATAACCTTTCCACTTTGCTAGAGCCGATTTTGATGATTGTAATGGGTGCTGGTATCGGCTTAATAATCATGTCGGTTCTGCAGCCGATTTACGGCTTAGTGAATGTGATGTAAAATTAAAAATAGTCAGTAGCAAGTAGTCCTTAGTCCTTAGTGGATTGCCCTATAGACAAACTACTGACTACGGACTAAAAAAGGAGTGGGCGTGGCTGGATTTTTTTCCGGTGGCGATTTCGGCAGGGTATTTGGCCTCGACATCGGTTACGAAACTTTAAATTTATGCGAAATTGTGAGGCATGGAAACAATGTCAAGGTTGTTGGTACTTGTGAATATCCTCTAACAGAGAGAATTCTCGAAAAAGACAGGATCAAAGACAAAACGGCGGCAGCCAATATGATCAAGGAAGCTCGCCGCAAAGCCAAACCTCATGAAATCAAAGCAACTCGAATTGTCTCCACCCTCCCGGAAACATTCGTGTTTTCAAAAACTATTCAGCTGCCAAAAATGCCTGACCGCGAACTTGCCGTTGCGATCCCAAATGAAGCAGCCCAGTATCTGCCAATTCCAATATCTGAAGTTTACATTGATTATCAAATCCTAATTGATCATCCGGATGAACCTATCACGGATGTTCTTGTGGCTGCTGCGCCTAAAAAACTGGTTGATGATTACGTGGAAATGGCAAAAATGGCCAATCTAGAGCTGGCTGCACTTGAAACCAAACCGATTGCAATCGGCAGAGCAGTTATTCCCGACAAATCCAATCAAGCATTTGTGATCGTGTGTATCGGTTCCGAAGTATCACGTATTTCTGTCTGGGACAGGGGCGAAATCAGGCTTGCTACCACCGCCTCCCTCGGCAAGAACAAGATACTAGAGACAATGTCTGGAACAATACCGGGGTTAAAAAATATATCTGAGATAAATATTAATGCGGAAACAAAACCAATTCTTGACTCTATTTTTGGAGAAGTCATTGATGAAATTTTTGAAGCAATAAAATATCACCAAAATCGAGATTATAAGCCAGGTGATATTTCCGAGATTAAACTCTCCGGTAGCGGCTCTGAAATTAAAGACATCGAGAAATATTTTTCTGATGCCATAAAAATAAAAGCCGTGATTGCTAAACCAAAATTTAAGACAAACATCGAGATAACACCCCGGTTTATCACCGCATTTGGTTTAGCAATAAGGAGCGTATGATGGCGACGATCAATCTCATACCACCCAGAATCAAAAAAAACCAACAGACAAAAAGAGTCGTTAGTCTTATCTCGACTTCCCTTTTTGCAGTTCTAGTCATGCTTCTTATAGTATATGGCGCTATTTGGGCTACAGATAATTTTATGAGGAACGAACTGGCCATCTCAAACCAAAGCGTTGCTGATGCTGAATTTAAACTAAAATCTTACAAAGATATCGAGGACCGGATTACATCCATAAATAGTAAATTAGCGAGGCTTAATACTTTAAAAACCCAGAGCACTGATTGGACTGATGTTCTTCAAAAATTCGATGCGGCAGTCCCTGAGAAAATTCAAATCACCTCCCTGCAAACAGATAGCGCTTCTACAAAGCTTACGCTTTCGGGCATTGCCCCTTCAAGAAGAGAAATAGTAATGTTGCAAACCAAGCTTGAAGATTCCGACTATTTCTCCAATGTGGCTTTTGGCTCCTCCGTTCTTGATAGTACTGCTAACACATTCACTTTTTCACTTACCGGAGTATTCAAAAAATGAAATTTTCAATTCCAAAATCCTATTATGTTCTTTCAATATATGTGTTGTTAATTGCAGCTGTGATTATTTTTGGTATCATACCCAAAATTAACGAGCTCAAAAGCAATCGTATTGCCTTGGAACAAAATAATGCCAAGCTTGCCAAAGATGAAGAGGCAATTTCAAACCTAAGTAAATACAGTAAAAACAAAACTGATCTCGATAGCGTAGAAAAAACAGTTAAGAATCTATTGCCAGATACTCAAAATTCAAGCGATTTCGTTGTGCAAATGGAGGCTCTCGGTACCGATTTATCAATTGTTTTTCCCACCCTCACTATCACCGAGCCAGTAGCCAAAAAAGCTACTCCGGTCCAAGAGGACGAAAAAACCACAAGTGCAAACAAAACTAGCTCCGAAAGCACTAGTTCCACACCATCCGCAGCAACCTCAACAGCCAAGAACTCTGGCACCGGAATCCCCTTTTCTACGTCCTTTAAAACAACCTATCCAGGATTTAAAACTTTTTTACAGAAAATTGCATCATTTCCCCGGTTCACATCATTAAGCTCAGTAAATATTTCCGGTTATTCAGTTGATGCCGGCACGCTTCAATTTGATTTGAAAGGAAACATTTATTATGGCAAATAGTTTTGATGGAAAGAAAATATCAGTATACGCAGTTTGCATCGTAGTGCTAGCCGGTATTGTATTGGGCTATTTTGTCTATTCCAGCCTAATGAAAAATAGTGATACCGCGACAACAAGCAATAATGAAGATGTTGAACTTAAAACCGATCAATTCAAATCACTCACGGAAATTAAAGATTATGGACAGAAGGTTACCGCAACCGAAGCCGGATATGGGCGCGATAATCCATTTGTCCCTGTTCAGTGATTAGTGATTAGTTCGTATTTGGTAGTCCTTAGTCTGTAGAAAGAAAAATCAGCCCTCGAGGGCTGATTTTTCATATGAATTATCTGTGTTAATCTGTGGACTAAATCGTGGTAGTGCTATTCTTTTTCCTCTTCTTTTTTTGCTTCGCCTTCATTTAAAGCCATATAGACTTTAGAGACGACATCTTTTGGCATTTCTTCGGATTTTACAAGGTATGAATCATTTGGGCGCATCATTTCCTTGATTTTGTCTATCTCTTGTACCAGCGCAGTTAAAATAATTACAGGAATATCTTGAGTTTTGTCGTCTGCTCGAAGCTTTTTCAAAGTATCTATGCCATTTAATTTTGGCATCATAATGTCAAGAATAATTAAGCTTGGATGTTCCTCTTGCGCTTTTTTGTAAGCCTCCTCGCCATCGGCAGCGCCAGTAACGACAAATCCTTCTGCCTTTAATCTCTCTTCGTACATTTCACGAAGAGTTAAATCATCATCAACCACCATTATTGTTTTACTCTCCGGCATATCTCCTCCACAAACAAATTTAAGTTATTAGTTATTGGTTAATATTATACACTAATTGTGTTTGTAGACCACGAAGTCAAATAAATCATAAACGGTACCACTTTGGCGGTCAATATTTGCCGTGAGAGTTCTGGCCGCGTTACCAAAATATCCGGTTGATTTTACAGTCGTCCAGGGTGAAGCCATTTTTCTACTATTTCTTGGTATTAGCGCGATATAAATGTCGGAGCCAACCGGCTTGATTGATAATTCTGCCTTGTTACTAACTGCAAGTGAAGATTCTGCTACCGATGAAATAATGTTAGCCTTAGAGTAGCAATACCTACATACTGGTGACAACATTGGCGCAAGCATAACCCTCGAGGTGGTATCCGCTATCGGAATAGCAGTAGTCGGAGTAACAAGCGCTTTTTTACGCTCAAGAAAAGTTTTTGTTTGTTCAGATCCAAAAGTGCCGGTCACCTTCACTTCTATCAGCGTTTTGTCCGCTGGATCAGAATTTCCATTATCCTGTCCGTCAAAATTATCCATTTTTAGATACATGTCCATATCATTGCTTCCGGAACCGACAAAATTACTGATATCAATTTTTATGCTTTCATCGCGTGGGATTCGGAAAACCTTTGCATCGCCATTTTTACCATACTGGTCACTTTCGAAAAACTGCAGATTAAAAGAACCGTCCTCTCTGTCAGTATCACCATAGAATTTTGCCTTGTAAATCGCATTCAAATCATAAAATTTCTTTTCGCTGTTTGGGATTAATGTCGCTACAGGATCGGTACTTAATTTATTCAATCTTGCATTGCTTAGATTGTATCTTCGAACATTCGACGTCCCATCAGGCACTTGATAGTTCATGTTGTAACGGTAACGCAACATACCTTCCTCAATTCCAGATTCAGCAGCATAGTAAGCAACTGTTCCATTTTCATACAAAGATGAAATAGAAGTATCAAGAATAAAAATCCTGCCTATAGCAAAAGCAATACCGCCTATCGCCGCCATCAGAAAGAACGCAATGATAATTGCAGATCCTCTCGATTTTACTCGAAGTAAACCACTCAACTTCACGTTGGCTCCTTGCTTAACCCTCTTCATCAGCCATTTGTTCTCCGGTTTGACTTTACAAACTTTATAGACTTTCGACTTTATGGACTAATTTTATTATAATACTTATGGAGGGAAATGCCAAAAAAACGAAAGCATAATTTCTTACGTTCGATAGAAGCCATTTTTTGGGTTTTATTTATTCTGTCGACGATTTATATACTTATGCGCTTTGATGCATTCAGGGCATCTTCTTTGCTTCAATACGTTTTGATCGGTGGTACACTTGCTGCCGTGTTCTTCTACCTCAACAATCGTTCTCTTTATGAAGAATCTCAGAGAAAAACTGAGGAACTTATCGAAAAACAACGAGAAATTAATAATCGCCAAAAAACACTCGACCTCGTATTTAACAATTCTGCTGATGGAATATTGGTGCTTGACGATGAACAACGAATAGAGGATTTTTCTCCGGGCATGGAGAAAATCACCGGCTACAAAAAAGAAGAAGCGCTTGGGCATCTCGCCCAAAATCTTCTGAAATTTCATGCTGAAAAAAATAGCTCACTTTTGCCAGATTTGATGTTCACAAGCCCACAAGTTAAAAGAACCGATCCTTACGTGAAAAATAGAATCGTGACAAAAGATGGCGAAAATGCGGACATTGAGGCAAGCTTCGCGTTGATTCGCGAAAATGACGGAAAAGTAAAATCGCTTGCCGTTATCCGTGATGTTTCATATGAAAAAGCGCTCACTGAAAGAGATAAAGAATTTATTGCTGTAACTTCTCACCAGCTAAATACTCCTCTTTCAATAATCCGCGGTTACTCCTCTCTATTAATTTCTGGCAAAGAAGGGAAACTCAGCACAAAACAAGCGGAATTTATAAAAGAAATTCATAGTTCGACCGAAAAAATGGTTTTACTGACCAATAACCTTTTGTCCATTTCAAGAATCGAGCAAGAGAAGATCAAATTAAACCTTGAAGATGTTAATATGTCAGACTTGATGCATAAAATCATCAAAGATTTAGAATCTAAGGCGGAAGAATCGAAAGTTACCCTTACCCTTTCTGAAATTGATAAAAATTTAATTATTTTTGCTGATGGCGAAAAATTGGGCCAGGCAATTATTAACTTCATGGATAATGCGATCAAATACGCCCCGGGTGGCAAAGTTTCAGTCGAAGTTATCGACAAGAAAATTTCAGTTGATATAATCGTTTCTGATAATGGAATTGGCATTCCGCAAGATGCGCTTCTTAAAATCGGGGAAAAATTTTACCGGACACAAGAAGCAATAAATATCGATAACAAAGGTACGGGCCTTGGCGTTTATATTGCCAAGACCATCATTGAAAAACACGGCGGCACATTAAATATCGAAAGTAAGCCCAAAAAAGGCACCAAAATTTTAATCAATATTCCTAAAAGGACAAAGGAGACTAATGGCAAAGATCTTAATAGTTGATGACGAAGAACCAATCCTTCGAATGTATGGGGAAGCGCTGACTGGACACGAAGTAATAACCGCGGGAAATGGCATCGAAGCACTAGAGGCGGCGGAGAAAGAAATGCCGGATTTAATTCTTCTTGATATAATTATGCCCCAAGAAAACGGTCTCGACGTGCTAGAAAAACTGAAAGACAACAAAGAAACATCTTCAATTCCGGTAATGATGCTCACAAATCTTCCAGAGGAGGCTTCAGCCGACAAAGCCCGATCTCTCGGCGCTAAAGAGTATTTTGTCAAAGCCCAATTCGAACCGGAAAAACTCGCCTCTAAGGTTAGCGAAGTGCTTGAGAACTGATATTAATTTCACAAAAGAAAATTTGAGCAAGAACAAACGATCAATCATGAACAAATACAATTCTATTTTTAAATTTGCACCTGGTCCAGGCATTACTTTCACTGACCTTGTTGCAAAAAGTGATTATGGCAAAGCCAACTTTGTCTTCATTTATCAAGATGGCGTATGGGAAAATTATGCTAAACCAGAAGACGAACATAAGCTAAATCAAAAAGGGCTAGAGCTCTATTCAGACAAAGAAAAAACAGATGAACTTTTTGCAAAGATTGATGGCTTGACCAAAAGGATAATTTCATTAACTCGAGATTTTGACAACTTAGATTTGGGCTCTTTATCTGAGGGTGAATTCTTAAAGGTTTTCTCTCAGCAAATTTCTCTTATTGTTGAATATCTTGATTACTATTACTTAACCGAGTATTTCTTTTTCGATTCAATCGAAGAAAAAATTAACGAAGCTTTGGAAAAGAAATTTGATACTAAAGACTTGCCAAACATATTGACTGCTTTATTATCATCTCCGCCTGAAAATAATCTGTTAACTGAAGAAAAAATCGATAGGTCAAAAATCGCATTAAAACTTAACGATGATAGGTTTACCAAACAGCTTATACTTAATAAAAACTGCGATGAACTAAGAAAAAGTAAGAGTTTTTCTCTCGTAAAAGCGCATGCTGAAAAGTGGGGCTTTCTGAATTACAAGGATGGCAAAAAATACCAGACGGTTGAAGAAGTGCTCGAGCTTTTCTCCGAAGATTTGCAGAATACAGATAAATCAGAATCTTTCATTAAAGATATTGTGAACCAATCTGCTAAATTAACAGAAGAACAAAAGAAGCTGGAAAAGGAACTGCCCCCTGAAATAGTTTGGCTTGGGAACGTGGTAAGGCAGATGCAAGAGAAGAAATTTGAGCTCCGAATACTTTTAAATAAATCATTTTTTGGCGATGAAAGCATTATCTCTCTTCTTTTCAGAGAAATCAGCAAACGCTTTTATATTGCAATGAACCAGTTAGAATTTATGGCTGTGGAAGAAATTGAGGAACTTTTTCAAACAGGAAATTTTCCCCTGAAAGAAATCATAGATAGACAAGAGAGCTTTGCTTATATTCCTGAGGGTGGTACATATCAATTAGCTACTGGTGAAAAAGCAAAAGGAATAATCAGGTTAGTCAAACCAGTTATTGAGAGTGATTTGCATGCTTTCAGAGGCAATACGGCCAATTTTGGTTTTGCAAAAGGTAAGGCAAAACTTATCAGATTAACGACTAAAGTTCAGGTAATACAGGAAGAAATCGCCAATATGGAAAACGGACAAATTCTTGTTACTGAAACCACTGGCCCAGAGTTAATCCTCGCAGTTAAAAAAGCTAGTGCCATAGTGACCAACGAAGGTGGAATAAACTCGCACGCTGCAATCGTTTCAAGAGAATTAAATATTCCTTGTATTATCGGAACCAAGATTGCCACCGAAGTAATTAAAGATGGCGATATTATTGAAGTTGATGCTGATAAAGGTGAGGTAAGAATAATTCAAAAAGGAAAGTTATGAGTGAAATACCAAACTTTAATGCAGAAAATGAGACTCTACGCAAATACGGTTCAGATGTTAAAATAAGAAATTATTGGAATAGACACGCTCAAAAACAGAGCGGTGAAGTTATTGTTGCTGGAGCATTAAGTAAAAGTAGCATCTCAGAACAAGGAGCCTCCAAAGCAAAAGAGCTTGGCGGAGGAATTGAAGCTTCCCAACACGGTGCAAAAGCTTACGTCAGTGAATCACCAAGAACACGAGAGACAGCAGAAAGCATTCTTAATGGTTACCAGGAATCAAACCCAGATGTTCCAATAAGAAATATAGCCATAAGGGAACAACTAACCCTTAATTTTCCGAAAGAATTTCTTGAATTATATGATAAAAAGTTTACCGAAAGTCGAGCCAAACTGATGCAAGAAATGGGCCTAGACCCAGACAATTTTAAGAGTTTACCTCCTGATGAGCAAGAAAAAATAGCAGAGAAAGCAGAGGAACCTATTTTGGCAGAATGGCTATCGGGTCAAACGGATTTATCACAACTTCAGTCTCCTGAAATGGCAGCATATAATTTTGCACAACTTTTTAACCGAAGGCATAATCGAATGGCTTCAAAATTATATTCTGGTTCGGAAATAGATTTATTCCATATATCGCATAGAGGCATAATGGAGCCATTTCTAACGTCTGGTATCCTAATTGATGAAGAAGGGCAAAGAGTTAATAATATTGACCAACTAGGCGGCTCTCTAGCGATACTCGAGGGCTGGGAAAGCGAAGTTGACACAGATTCAGATGGCAATGCAACAATCTCAGTCATTTTAAGGAATAAAAGGTATTCTGTCGATAACGATGTTTTACACCAACTAGTCGAAGGCAAAAATGAGTAATCTCGTAATAAAATTTGAAGAAATTAAGCCAAATGATATATTACTTGTCGGTGGAAAAGGTTTGGCTTTGGGAGAACTAGCTAATGCTGGCTTTCCTGTTCCTGAAGGGTTTGTCATTTGCTCTGAGACCTTTGAGAAATTTCTCAATGATAACAATATCTCAGGTAAAATCAACGAGATATTGAATAAACTAGAAGAAGGAAACATCGCCAATTCTGCAAAGGAAATTCAGCAGTTAATTGCAAATTGTGAAATAAATATGGAAACAGAAGAAGCAATTTACCGATTGTTTGATGAGGAAAAATTGCTATACGTTGCCGTTAGAAGCTCTGCCACTGCTGAAGACAATCCAAAAATGTCTTGGGCAGGTGAACTGGAAACCTTTCTTTATGTTAACAAAAACGACCTTTTACAAAGGATCAAGGATTGTTGGTCTTCTCTTTATTCGCCACGAGCGTTAACGTACAGGCTCGAAAAAATGGTTGAAGGAGATATCAAGGTTGCCGTGGTGATTCAAAAGATGGTCCCCAGTGAAATTGCTGGAATTGCCTTTACGGTCCACCCTGTTACTAAAAACAAAAACGAAATTTTCATTGAAGCGGGTTTTGGACTTGGCGAATATGTTGTCGGTGGAGACATTACCCCAGACAAATATGTGATTGACAAAAATGACTTCGCCTTTTTAAGTGCTGAAATTAACCAACAAGAAAAGATGCTTATTTTTGATGGCGCCATCGTATCAAGTAAAGATGTCCCCCGTGCACAAAAAAAGACTCAAAAAATTGAAGGCAAAAAAATAATTGAGCTTGCAAAGATGACTAAAGATATTGAGGATCATTATAAATTTCCTTGTGATATTGAATGGGCTCTTGAAAAGGGAAAAATCTACATTTTGCAGTCTCGTCCCATTACGACACTCTAGCTAAACTAAGCGTGTATGAATGATGTCGGATCCGATATTTAGACCCGAGTCCTCATTGCTCGGTTTTACCTTACAAAAAATGACCAACCCAGTGGTTGCTCATTTTTTGGTAGCGCCAAGGGGAATCGAACCCCTGTTACCGCCGTGAGAGGGCGGCGTACTAACCGCTATACGATGGCGCCAAAACGAAAAAATTATATCACGATTTGGCTAAAAAATCAATCCTAAAGTTACTTCTATCCCGCAATTGTCTGGGCAATTTTTTCACCGAAGGCATCGGCGCTGTCGGGACCATTGGCGGTAATTATATTTTGGTGAACGGTTATCGGCTCTCCTGTATAGAGCGCTCCGCCTTTTTCCAGATCTGATTGGCAGCCAGACCAGGCAGTAACTTTTTTCCCATTCAGGACTCCCGCGTTTGCCAAGATTGAAACTGCCCAGCAAATTCCAGCAACAATCTTTCCTGCAGAATTGAAGGCTTTGGCCAGATTCATCAACTTTTCATCTCGAAGTGATGACTCTACTCCCGGCCCGCCGATAAAAATTACCCCGGCGAAAGAATTCGGATCGATTTCATCAACTTCGATATCGGTAGCAACTTCTGTGCCGCCGACGCCAAAACATTCTCCCGGCATAATTGCCACAACCTTGTAACCAATGCTGTATTCATGCAAAAGCCGTGTTGTTTCGGCATATTCCTGATCTCGAAAGTCTTTATTCGGCAACACCACGACCACATCATTTTCATTACCCATTTTCGCCTCCGGCTAATTAGTCCATAAAGTCCTTAAAGTCAAAAGTCTATAAAGTCTTTATGAATCCTGATAACATTTTTGAAATTTCGACAGTTAATAAGTAGATTCTATCAAAATCTGTGCTTCTGACATAACCTTGTTCTTTAGCAATATAAAGCATTGAACGAACCTCAGCGCAGGACCCTTTGGCAATATACAAAAAATGTTTAAATTCTTTATCTCCGCGACGTTCAAAACCCTCAGCAATATTGTTCATAATCGATATCACCGCCCTTTGAATTTGATCGCGAAAACCAAAATCCTTGTTTGCCTTGAATATCGTATAGACCAAGAGAGTCAGCTCTTTCGCCTTCTGCCAAGCCAATATATCTTCAAATTTATTGATTTTCATTTTCTCCCGCTTTATGGACTTTACAGACTTTATGGACTTTCGACTAAAAACGTAATCTTTTTTCGAGCATTTCATAAGACTCTTCTCCTTTGAAAAGGCCATATTTTTGCCAGACCTTTTCTCTCTCGACATACTTATTGTCGTATATCTTGTAATTTTTGCAATACTTTTTGGGCGTTAAATTGAACATCAAAGCATTTGCACCAGCCAAGAGTCCCCTGTGGCGCCCATTTTCCGGATCCAAAGTTTCGAGTGCAGTGGTGACCGGAATCTTAATCTCGGGCATGAGAAGCCGCGACACAGCGATGTATTTTAGAAATAATTCCACAGTTTTGACTTTTGTCCGCCGGTTGGCGGATTGACTTTTGATTTTGTAAAGCGGCGTCCCTCCTGTTGGAATGAATGGCCCTGATGAGATCATCGGCACTCCCAGTTTCTTCACCATCAAAATATCGCTCGCAATATCGGATATTGTCTGTCCTGGAAGCCCCACAAGGCTGCCAGAAGCAACGTAATATCCGATCTTCTGTTGCGTCCGCAAAGAAGACAAACGTTGTTCCAGGGAGTGTCCTGGGTGTAATTTCGCATAAAGTTTTGGATTGCTTGTCTCAAATCGAAAGAGTGAACCATGCGCCCCTGCCGCAAAAGCCTTCCTGTAAAAATTTTCGCTTCTCTCGCCTACCGATAAAAAGATAAACACCTTATGATTATTTTTTAGCGCGCTAATAATTCCGATTATATCATCATCCGAATACGAGAGATCCTCTCCGCTTTGCAGGACGACCAGTTTATATCCCTCATTCTCTATCGCATCTCCGGCCGCTTCAATAATTTCATCAGCACTCATTCGATAACGTTTAATACTCTCGTTATCTTTTTGAATTCCACAATACATACAATTATTTTTGCAGTAATTTGAAAATTCGATAATACCATGAATGCAGACGAAATCCTTGAGCTCCGATTTGCGCAAAGTATTAGCTTCCGAATATAGCGTCGTCAGCTCCTCCGGATTTTCAAGTGACAAGAGATATTCTATATCAGGCTTTGTAATCCTTTTCACTTTTCTCTTTCCCCTTTGCCCTTGTTGATTTGCCCTCAAATCAACAATCATTTCCTTCAACCTATCCGGCAACTTTTGATTATCAACCGGTTTATATTTTGTTTCCAGCAAATTGATAATTTCTCTTGCCTCGTTTTCATCAATAATTTTTACCGCACGCTCAGTAGCATAGAGAATCCAATCACCTACTTTCGCGCCAGAAACAAAACCGAGATCAATTTTGATTTGATTTTGGTTTTCGGCAATTGAGGCCATGCCATTTTTTATATCTATAATTTTTCCCGGGATCGTAAGGCACATCGATTGCTAAGCTCCAAATCCACAAATTACAAATTTGAAAAAGCATGAAAATTATTATGCATGTTTATAATACCCGATGAGGCGTTTGTAAACAAAAACGCGCGGCTCACACACAAAGTCGCGCAACGGCACGGAAGGCTGGGTATCCAGGGCACCATTAGCTTGCCCCGCTAGCTCGCCACCACACCCAGCCTTCCGCCGTTATTTTAGTCCAAAATATCCAAAATTTCTTTGTGATTTATTCCACAATTTTTGCAAGCCCCTTTGGGCTATCCGGATTCAATGATTGAAAGATTGCTAAATAGTACGCAATTAGCTGTACAGGAATGATTTCTGGGAAAACTGAGAGTGTTTGAAATTCTGCTACTGGCAGATGTATTTCCGCGCCGTGATTTTCAGCTCCACCGATAAGAATACTAGATGCTCCGGCATCCTTTGAAATCTTGATTATTTTCGCGAGGATTTCCCGATTGCCATCCGATTCTGGTTCAAAGATGATGACCGCCGAATCGGAAGAAACCATTCCGATCGGCCCGTGCATAAACTCATGCAACGGGAATGCCTCTGTTTCGATATTTGCGCACTCTTTAATTTTAAGTGCGGTTTCAGCCGCACTGGCAAGATCAATGCCAAATCCTAGGCAAAAAATATTTTTTGCTTTTGCAATTTTCTTCGCCACAGAACGAATATTGCTTTGGTATCCATCTGATAATATTTTGTTCATTTCGGCAAGTACTTCTTCTTTTTTCATCTCAAATAAATAATCTCCGGAAAGCTCTTCGGACAAAAGGAAAAACTGCAACATTTCTGCCGTATATGTTTTTGTGGCCGGAATTGCCCTTTCTGGTCCGGCGAAAAGCAGCAAAACATCCTTGCAAAGATGAGCAAGAGTTGAATCTGGGTCATTTGTAATCGCAATAGTTTGAGGATCATGCTGTTTAATATGGGAAAAGGCATCAATTTCATCAGCAGACTCTCCACTTTGCGAGATAAAAATAACTAGCGATTTATTATCTACAGAGGAAATGTAATTTAAAAATTCACTGCCCGGCATTGCTTGTACTAATATATGATTTTTAAGCGAAAACAAATTTTTGGCAAAAATGCACGAATGATATGAACTGCCAGATCCCACCAAAAAGATATCTCCGCCTTCTGAGACTGCCTGTCTTATTAATAGCGCTGCTTTTCTGAGTTTTTCATTGTGCCTATCAAGAACAAGACGGCGGATGAGTTCCGGCTCTTCATAAATCTCGTCATACATTAGATGGTGATGATCCATAACTCCTCTGCTTTTCGTTAATTCAATTGTTAATACAATTGTTTTAACTACCGAATAAACTATTGTATCAACTACTGAATCAACTCTTTAAAACTTTGTGGACTTTCGACTAGCTACGCTATTCATAACGCAGCGCATCCAATGGATTGATTTTAGCTGCCCTTCTTGAAGGATAAAATCCGGTCGAGATCCCAACTACCAGCGAAAAACCGACAATGATGGCAACAAATGTAAACGGGGTTGAAAACAACACGATTGGCTCCGCACCAACCATCCTAGCCAAGCTACCAACAAGAACATTGATCAGCACAGCCAGAAGCTGCCCAAATGCTGCGCCGGCAATTCCTCCTGCACCAGAGATGATAATTGCTTCAGCCAAAAACATCCAGTAAATATCGCGGTTATCAACGCCGACCGATTTCATTATCCCAATGTCACGAGTTCTCTCCAAAAGGGCGATCGTCATTGTATTGAACATTCCGATTGCCGCAACGACCAGGGCAATCCCACCCAATAAGCCAAGGGCGATCCTAATCCCGCCAAAAACGCTGTTTACTTGGGCAATTGTGTCAGCAACCGAAGTAACAGAAAGCCCCATGTCTTCGATTTCCTTGCGAACGCCGCCCATAGTATCTTCAGAAGCGGTTTTTACCTTTAAGGACGAGTAGATGGCGCGCTCTCCCAGCAGATCCTGAACTTGAGACAATGGGATGTAGGCAAAGGGAGAAGTGTTATCGGAGACAACGCCAGACACAATAAGGCTTAAATCTTTGCTTTGAGACTGCTCTTTTTGTTTATAGGAAATATTAAACGCGATTGTTTTGCCGATTATTGAATTTTCGTCCGTACCAAGCGCCTGCAAAAGGGCCGTTGACAACACTGCTTTTTTATCATCATCCATGAAAGTAGAGCCTTTTGTGAGCTTAAGGTCTTCATACACAAAATAGTCACCTTGCACAGCCGTAGCTACCGCATCGGTTTTTTTGTCAGCAAGCGCAACCTTGCTGCCCAATGAGATAATCGGGCTAATTTCTGATACATTGCTTAGTTTTGATATCTTATCAATTGTCGGTTCGTCAAGCTTAAAATTAGCCGTTTTCCCCTGTGTCACATCAAGGGTAGTAAGCGATTGAATCGAGCTGATTCTTTTCACCGAAAATTCTTGAAGGCCATATCCCAAAGAAACCAAGAAAACAATTGTCCCGATACCAACGGCGATGCCGATAACAGTAAGCAAAGACCTCATTCTTTTCCCCAGAATATTTAGCCAAGTTGTTCTGATAATTTGAAAAAATTTCATATCAAACCCTTAGTTGGAAAACGCATGCTCTTTAAGATCAAACCCTTCAATATTTTTAACCGCTGCTGTATTTTTATTTTTTTCTTCTTTAACAATTTTACCATCTTTAAGATGAAGGACACGATCAGCATATTTTAGATAATCCGGATTGTGCGTAACCATAATTACCGTTCTCTTTGACTTCCGGTTTAGTATATTAAAAATTTCGATGACCTCATCGGCCGATTTTGAATCCAGATTTCCTGTCGGCTCATCAGCAACCAATATCCAGGGATTCGGTGCAAGTGCCCTCGCCATCGCCACTCTCTGTTGCTGTCCGCCAGAAAGCTCTGTTGGTTGTTTGTTTATGTGTTTCTGTAGCCCGAACATTGTAAGAAGTTGCTCGGCACGATGTTCTGCGCGCTTTAGGGGTTCTCCGTTCGCCACCAGCGGAAGCGCCACATTACCTTTGTTTGAAAGATTTTTTAAAAGGTTGAACTGCTGGAAAATAATTCCAATCTTTGTTCGTCGGTAAAAAGCGATTTCCTTTTGCGAAAATTTTGAAATATCTTCTCCGCGAATACTAACTTTTCCCGAGTCAACCGTCTCAAGCCCGCAAATCACGTTGAGAAGCGTCGATTTGCCACAACCAGAGGGACCAAAAAATATCACGAATTCGCCCGAGTCTATGCTACAGCTAATCCCGTTTAAAACAGAAAAAACATTATCAGCAACACCATATGATTTCGTGATATTTTCCACTTCAATTACCTTTGTTTTCGACATTTTTACCTCAATCTAAATTTTTGCATCAGCCCTGAATAAATATCATTAATCGGCCCAATTACGGCATTGATAATAATTGTCAGGATATTTTTTTCTTTTGGTGGCGTAGTAATGGTGTAGTCATCGGAATATGCAGTATTTCCGGCTTTATCCATGCTCTTGATACGGAAATGATACAGCGAATTTGGCTTAAGATCAGAGATTATGACTACGTGCGTCATATTAAGTGATAGATCCTCGCGCGAGGCAGAATCATAATTTTCACCCATACCTGCGGCATACTCTATCTTGGAAGTAGCGGGTTCATCGGTTTCCCAGGAGACTATCAATTGATATTTAATAGAATCTCCTGCCCCAGTCGAAGAAACTTCCGATTTTTGGTTCAAAATTTGTGGTGCTTGTGTGTCTGCAGTTGTCGTGAATGATTGTTCGCCGGATAGTGCCACATTACCATATTGGTCGGTCGATCTTGCTTTGATTGAATAAGTTGTCTTTGAATCCAACCCGATCAATTTTACCTTGTGTGTGGTTAGCCTGGTGCCATCGCCTTGCGATCCTCCCACCTTATCGCTGGCAACAAAATCAACGTTCGAATCGCAGGGGACATTGGTAGTCCAAGATATTGTAGCGCCGTTGTCGCCAACCTCTGAAATTGAAAGACCCGAAATTACCGGGGTTTCCGGAATTGTGAAGGTGTAATCATCAGAAATTGTTACATTCCCATCCGAATCAGTCGCATTTACACGTAAATGATACTCACCGGCAGTTAAATTGGTCAGCTGGAACTTGTGATCTGTGTTCATTGTCTCATCGAGAATATTACTTTCATAGTTTACGCTCTTTCCATACTCCAATTTTGTCGTGGACAGCTTGGAGGTTGTCCAGGATACCAAGGCTTGGGTATTTGTAATATCCAATATCTTAAGGCCTGAAATTGTGAGAAGAATGCGCTCTGGAGTTGTGAAATCGTAGACATCCGATGCTCCCGTAATCTGAATTTGGTTTTTGGAAAGCACCTTGAAGTAATATTTTGTTGAAGGATTGAGGTTGTAGAGCATTATCTCATGATCTGTTTTAAGATCAGGAGAACCGACAACTTTTACTGAATCGGTTGTGCCATTGGTGGTGGTTAAAGCTGTGCCGGAAGACAATGGATCGGTTGAATACGCTACAAATGAATCAGAGCTTTGATCGGTATGCCAGGTGACTCTTACGCGAACTCCAACATCCTGCTTCCAGCCGAAAATTTCTACTTGTGGCGGCGATGTCACATCCGGCGCACTTCCAGGCTCGGATGAAACCGGCCCGGCCGGCAAGGAAATATTGCCGGAAGAATCCTGAGCTGTAACCTTATACCCATAAGTCGTTCCCTGGCTTAAGTTCATATTCAGATATCCGTTTTCAGTTGCTTCAGAAATCTTGTTATATGTTGAGCCGTCGGTCGTGCGTAGAATATTGTAATGGGCAGCGCCGGGAACCGAATGCCAAATAATCGCCAAGCGATAATCACCCGATGTAATATCGGACGCATCCTTGATTTGAATATTGGTTGGCGCAGAGGTTAATGGGGTGATAACTTCGGTAATGTTGTTGAAGTTGTCGCGGACTTTAAGATACACATTAGTGGCACCTGTGATATCCAGATTAGATTTTGAAGTTGCAAACGATTCCCAGCTTGCCCCATTGTAATCCGCATGCGTCGAAACCATCATTTTGAGCGGTCCCGTATCGTCTGTGCCGGTAATAGCCAAATTGGCAGTACTCCCCGCCGTTGCGTCGACTACCAAAGTCGAGACCGGATTCTTTGAATCCAAATCCATCGTCGCTGAATCAGAATAAGCGTTATTCCCGTTAACCTGCGCTTTGACCCTGATCTTAAATGAATCTTCGAGATATTTGCCATCAAAATCGACGTTCGGATCCAGATAGGCAATATGGCTGATCAGATTCTCATCCCCGGTTATCCCCGCCCCGACATCGCCAGACTGCGCCGAAGATGATGCGTTGTGCCACGAATTTAAGTCAGGATCGAAATATGCAATCGAAATGGTCGAAGCCCACCTTAAATCATAATTGATTTTAATTTTTCCAGGATTGGTCGGGTCGCTTACATCCAGCTGTTCTGCTGTAATATTTCTCGGCGCGATATCCGCCGGCTGAACGGTAACAATATTAGAAAATCCACTCTCGAGGTAGGTGCTATCTTGTTTTTCGTAGGCATAGCTTAGGCGATAATAGTAATCCTGGCCGTTTGTAAGGCCGGTATCGGTATATGAACCCCAAGTCGATGGAGTTGCGGCAACTTCGGAAGGATTGGTTATAATTTTTTGGAAATTTTCCGGATCATTACAATCGGTAAGAGTACAACGATAAACATAAACCTGAGGATGAACATTGGAATCAGACGGCACGTCGAATGGATTGTACCAGGAGATAGTTGCCTGTTGGTGGCCAGGTGCTGCCGAAATAAGATCGTTGGCATCATTTGTGTGGGCTGTTGCTGTATGATTTGACCCTGGCACATGCTGTGACACAAATACTTTGTTAGGCGTAGCATTCGCGGCAGGAAGAGAACCAATCGAAGCAGCAAGTTTTAATGGGTTTGTCCCCTCAAGCCTTGGATCATAACGATTGGTATTCACATTGGTTGCATAATCGGAGGTTGGATCGATACATTCTGATGCTGAAATTGTTTGGTATCCTCCAGTACGAAACATGAAGTAATTTGTCGGCGTATTCTCTGGGGTAAATGTGTAAGTACCGGTATTATCGGCCGGAAAATTGTAACAATGCGTGGAATCGGTTGAAACGGTTTTGTAATATGGCAACACTGCATATGTGTCGGATGAATAAAAATAAATCATTCCCGCCTTGGTATTTTCATCATATCCATAATCGGTTTTTACATTGCCAAACGCATCATAAGCAGTGACCGTCACATCTTCAGTAAAGGTCGAGTCCACTGCTTTCTCCCAGTCTGTGCCACCTCTGGAAAGCGTCGGGGAGGCGGTGATGCCAAAGTGATCGATCGCCTGCGGTTTTACCGAAATTGTGAAATCAGAGTATTTATTGCCATTGTCTGTGGTTTTAACCCTGAATCGCAAATCTGATCCGGCAGAATTCACTATAAACCCACTACCGGCAAATGCGTGCGCGCCGTTGTCATTCCCTGTGCCGGAAGTAAAGGTATAAGGATTGGTATAATCATTGTCAAAAGAATAGCTGGCAGTTGAGTCACCTGGATTTCCCGGTGTGTCGGACGATTTGTATAATTCAAACCAGACACTGCCGGTGAAATTGTCTTTGACGTTGTTGAATTGGTCATAAACAGTCACTGCTGGCGTATACGGAGCATTCGAGTAACCCGGCGTATTCCAGGCAAATGAGGCCATGGCAAAATATCCTTGCGTGGTCTTCGGATAACTGGCAAGGCCAAAATGATCCGTTGCAGCCGGCGTGACTGCCACATTTGTCACGGCATCATGTTCGCTGCCTTCCGAGTTGTGAACTACAAGAGATTGGTTGCCCTTCGTTTTGTAAGTAAATCCTGTCCCCGCGAAGGTGTGGGTGCCGTTATCTAATCCCTCTCCCGATGTGAAAGTATATTTGCTCGAATCATTGTAAGGAAAGGTTGCCTGGGAATCGGAAGAATAGAACCAAATTTCCCCGATCCAGTCGTTCTTTACATTGCCAAATACATCTTTCACCGTCACGGTAATATCGTTTGCCGGTGACGAGAAGGCTTGGCCAGCAACAATGGTGGCTGGTGCGCCAGTAATCTCGAAAGAACCAAAATCACCTGCTTTGATCCGAATATTTTGCGATCCATCCGTCCAGCCGGCTGATGGAGACTCGGCCGCAGTGATATTCCAATATCCTCCTACCGCGGACGGAACCGTGTCTTTGTAATAGAAGGTTGAGGCTGAATTTCCCGGGGCAATTGTGACATTTGCGCCGGAAAGCTCCGATTGGCAATTGCCGTCGGAATAAAATTTTCCACCTGATGAGGTTGATGCCAAATGAATTGTCTTTGAGCCGTCATCAGCAGTCAAATTCATGTTGGTATTCGCTGAATTTCTCAAGTTTATCGTCATCTCTGCCGAACAGAAAGTCACCACGATTTCCTGCTGTGCAGTTGAAAAAGCGATGCGGTCGATAGCCGCAACCGTGAATGATTGTACGCTCGAAGCGATAGACCAGTGCTGCGTACCATCAAACGAATCAACACCCTCCGGGTCATAGGCATACACGCGATAATAGTAAGTCGCACCTTGAGTTAAATCCGAAGTTAGCGTCAAAATTGCATCGCGTCCCGATTCATAGCCATCGGTCCCAGCCGCCTTTCCGGTTGTCATATTCTGATTTGAAAAAGCTGCAGATCGGCCGCCATCAGACGGAGATTGTGAAACCGTTTCGTCGAAAGTTGAGACGTTTTGCGTAATACCGGAATCTGTAGCTAATTGTAATTTGTATTGAATCCAGTCAGTATCGATATCTGTCGAATTAAAGTGAAAAGCTATCCTTTGCACTTGACCGGTTGCCGCATCGGTTGGCGAAGTAATTGTTGGTGCCGTCGGTGAATGTTGATTCAGTATGGTACCAGCAGAACCATCCTGGGCTCCTGTGCCCTTGGTGCCTCCATTTGCCGTCAGCGCACCTGTATAGGAATCACTTGCCGTATAAATGGTAACGCGTCCGCCGCCACCGCCGCCACCAGCACTACCGCCAGCTCCCCCATTTGTGGTGATCTTAGCACTTCCGGATCCGGACAAAGTACCGCCGGTAACAATCTGGACTGATCCGCCGGAACCACCACCGCCATTTGCGCCACCAGCATTGCCATCCGAAGAAATAATACCTGTCGTCGAAAGCGCCAAGTTACCAGCCACAGAAAGCTTGACCATTCCGCCGCCGGATCCGCCATTCGTATTTCCACCGCCGGAGCCAAGATAATTGTTGTTCCTCTGATCTCCGTAAGTTTGGCCCCCAACGGCGCCGCCGGCCGAATTTCCCCCCGCGCCGCCATAACCGCCACCGGAACCATTTCCACCAGCAACTAACCCTTTACCACTTTCGGGACCGGTATCGTGAATGAAACCATTGCCAGTTGCTGTCAGCGTGCCAGCAATGCTCGCGCTACCTCCGACCGTTAGTGCCGGCCAAGAACCTGCAGCAGGGGTCCCGTCAGCATCTCCTTTCACACTCATTGTAGTTCCAGAAGCAATGGTCAAATCCCCTGAGATTGAAAAGGCATTTTGGCCCGAGTCAGCATTCGGATTTGCCTCAAGCCTGCCATTGCTTTGCAGCGTTAAAACTTTCAGAGAAACAGGCATCGTTAGGGGAGTATATGCAGTAGCGCTTGTAGTTGAATTATCGATAATAAGATCGCCGGTTGATTCCCCGGTTATTTTTTTGTAAATCGTACCAGCAGATCCACCGCGGGTGCCAGCCCCTGGCGCGCCTGCCGCGGAATAATGCAAAGTCCCCGCTATCGATGTCGCTTCTGCTTTAATTCGTCCGCCGCCGCCGCCGTCACGTGCAGCACAGCCAAAATTGACGGTTCCGCCAAGTGCATACAGATAGCCGCTGCCCGTAATTTGTCCGGCCGTTAGATTAATACTTCCACCGCTTGATCCATAGTCATAACAGGCTCCCGGGTATGTACCGCCAGAAGCCGAAATTGTTCCGCTAATATCAAGCGAATTGGTTACATTGATAATTGCTGCGCCACCGCCATTACCGCCACCGCCATTACCGCTACCACCGCTTCCAATATTGATCGGATTGGTATAATCACCATAAGTTTTAGCTGCAGTTGAGCTTCCGCCGACACCGCCGTGAGATGCACCGACTCCAGCTGCATAACCACTTCCATACCCGGTTTGATTGCCCATCTCACCAACATTGATCTCGCCAGTTGATTGGACGGTCAGGCCTGAAAGATTTAAGTTCAATTTATATGTTTCATCAGTCGTATTCGGATAGTGGGTCATAAGGCCTGTTGAGGTAATTGTCAAACTTTTACTTGACGAATTCGTAATCGTGCCACCTTTGTCAGAATAATAATGGTTCAAGCTCCAACTATCCGGCACATTAATAGTACCAGCATTTACAATTCCCGATGTTTTGTTACCGCTTATCGTGCCAGAGTCGAGTTTTAGGGTTTGGTTTGCGTCGACAACCAACCTGCCATAACCGGAAAATGTTATCGAATCAAATTGATAAGTGCCATTATCGGTCGAAGTTTTAAGATGGGCACTTAACTGGTTTCTCACTAAAGGCGTATTTGTTCCATTATTGATAATCAGATCACCGTAACTCTGGCCACCGGCCTTTTTGTAAATTGTGCCCCCAGAGGCATACATGTTGCCGTTATATCCTCCGACCGCAGTAATTGTTCCGTTATAGCTAATCGTAGTCGCCTCGAGTTTTATTCGTCCGCCGCCGCCGCCCGGCTGGAAACCGCCGCCGGAAAAAGTACAATTTCCACCATTAGCTGTGATTGAGCCCCCACCACCGGAGTTGGTGATAGAAGATGCGGTCAGATTAACTGAACCGCCAGAGCCGGCGCTATTATTCATTGACCCATGACTCAGGCCATCTGCCAAAATAATACCTGTCCCCGAAATGTCTAGTGTATTTGTAACATTCAAGATAATTGCCCCGCCGCCACCGGCATACGACCCGCCGCTTCCGAGATTGATTGGGTTCGAATAATCTCCGTAGGCTTTGGTGGTGCTTGCGGCGTATCCATCCCCCCCATAACTCGAACCTGCACCACTTGTATAACCAGTTCCTTGTCCAGCCGCATAACCGACACCTGAGGTAATTACTTCCCCGCCTGATTGAACGGTAAAGTTATTTATTTGCCAATTTAATTTATAAGTTTCAAGATTGGCGTTTGCGTAATGAGTTAGGCGGCCGGTTGAGGAGACAATGATATCTTTGTTTGCTAGGTTTGTAATCGTACCATTTTTGTCAGCAAAAAAATAATTCAGTGTCCAAGTCGAAGGAGTTGTGATTGTACCTGCGTTTATAACACCGGCATTTTTGTCCCCACCTGTTACGCCGCCTGTAAGATCAAAAGTTTGACCGGTATCTATAGCGAGTTTTCCATAATTTTGGATTATCAGATTGTCGAATTGATATGATCCCGTATCGTTTATGCCCTTTAAATGAGCAGCACCGAAGATGCGCCAGTCTGGAGCATTGGTGCCATTGTCAATAATAAGATCTCCGTAGCTCTGGCCTCCGGCCTTTTTAAATATAGTACCGGCAGAAGCATAACGGCTGGCGTTCCAAACTCCACCTGCGGCTGTTAGAGTTCCGTTATAGCTGATTGTTGTTGCTTGAAGGCTAATTCGTCCGCCGCCGCCAGGACTGCCACCGGCAGAGGTGTATGTGGCATCTCCACCTTCTGTGGAGATAACACCACCTCCGCTGCTATTTGATATTGTCTTGGCAGACACGTTGACAGAGCCTCCAGATCCGCCTGCTCCAGCGTAAGCGCCTGAAGTTTGGCCATTTGCTGACATTGTGCCCGATATGTCTGCGGTATCTGTAACGCTTATAAGCATTGCTCCGCCTCCAGATACGCCGCCACTTATACCATTAGCACTCCCACTTCCCAAACTTACTGGATTTGAAAAATCACCATATGTGTTTGCTGAACTATAGTAACCTTGGCCTCCATAAGTACCCGTACCACCATACCCAGGCCCTGAGAACGCTGGAAACCCGAGACTGTCTGCGCTTAAGGTTCCAGACGAACCAATAATCAGGTTCAAAGAACCGTATTCATTACCACGCCCATCAGTCACCCCACCGTGAGCAACAGAGGTATCTCCTTGCGATAGTACGGTTCCTGCATTAATGGCAAAATCTCCCGCAATATTAATTTTGTACGGGTCAGCATTTTGCGAAGGCTTTTTTTGGAATGTAATCGTCCCAGTATAACCGGGATTCAAGGAAACGCTTCCTATGCCGTCAGCAATACCCATCCCTCCAGCACTACCGGTATAAGTCGTAACAGTACAATTCTTGGTTGATGTCCCGTCAAATAATACTATGTCGCCTGCAGCCGGAGCGCCGCTTGGCGTCCAATTAGCATCCGTTTCCCAGTTTCCATCTGCAGCCGCGCTCCAAACCTTCACCGTTGGAGCATAATTAATATCATAAGATGGGCCGGTACCGGAAACAAAAACTACCGGGGAATAAGAAGAAATACTAATTGCAGGAACCGTATAGACGCCACCGGAACCCTGAGACACCCATGTGGGTGGACCCTGTAATGCTCCTGTATAACCATTTCCTGAATAATCTGCAATTGAGGTTCCAGAGTTTTCTTCGAGATGCCAGCCGGCAACTAAGCCTGAGGAAAAATATAGCTGTGAAATTGACCCGCCGTTATAGAGAGCAGTAACCTCATCTGAAGTAAGTGCTCTATTGTAAATCTGTGGTTCATCAATTTGCCCAGCGTAGTAAGGATCTGGCCAGTTGCTCTTGGCAATATAATTCGATGTCCTAGTAATATTATTGGGAAGAATAAAACTCGCAGATCCACCGACGACTGATCCGTTTTTGTAGATCGTTACGACTCCGCTCGCAGTTTCGGTAACGACAAAGTGTTGCCATTTATTTAGCTCGATCACCCCATTTGCTGTAACACTTCCTCCACTTGTTGCGCCATTGTAAATATCATAAGTTAAGTTTGTAGTCGTTCCGTTACGCGCGAACATGATATTATTATTTGCAGAGCCATTGGCAAGATCAAAATATCTACCCCAGCCGTTCGTATTTGTTGGATAAGCCCAGATGCTAAATGTTAGACCGGATGTAAAATTATCATATCCAGAGCCGATATTGACATACTGGCTGCTTCCACTAAAACTCAAATCATAAGCACTCGCTGGATACGCAGCAATTTGGACGCTTGTACCCTTCATTGCTGCTTTTGGAATCAGATTATTGGCATTGTCAGTCGTGACAGAAACCTTAGTTGACCCAAAGGCGGTGTTTCCAACTTTTTCTACATATTTAACATTGTATGAATTGGCTCCAACGTATTCGCTATAGTATAGATATAGCGCGTCATTCAAACCCAAACCCAGATTCGGATAACGATCATCATGAGAAGATGTAACGGCCTGCGATGCCGAATCCCATTTTGATGTATCTGATGCGCTAGCAAGCTTGCGATACAAGATGCCATTTGTACTTGATCCCCGCCAGGCAAGGTGTAGAAAGTGATCACTTGTTGCCTGGCTTAAGGAAAATTCTAATCCCGTATCAGCATCAACTTCATTTGAGATATTTTCATTCGTCCAGCCAGCTGCCTGCCAAGCCGATCCATTATAATAATTCCAGCGGAAGCTTCCGTTTGCAAAATTATAGACCACTGCTGGATTGTCCCCCCAGAGTGTGAGCTCTGGATATGTTGCGGCAGAAGCATTTGTTCCAGATGATATTGTAGCTGCAGTATCCCATGTTGAACCGTCCGTGGCTGTCGAGGGTTTTACTTTAATCGTATAATTCGCCCCGTCATAGTATCTGTAAGCAACATAAATTGTGGCGGCAGTACTCACAGTAACCGAAGGAAAAGCCTGGCTGGTACCGGCAGATTCGACGGTGTATTCAGTACCTGTCGAAGTTATGGCATTGGTTCCAGTATCAAATGTCAGGGCGCGATAAAAAATATAGGAATTCGTTCCGTTATTTGAGTAAACCAGATGAATCTTATTGTCGGCAGTCATCCAACCGGAAAAACCAGTATCATCGGCGGTAGCCGTATCCAGAATTTTTGTACCAGCCCCCCAAGTATTGCCATGATCCGACGAAATCGTATAATACAGGCTTGACCCATCGGAATAGATATTTACCATCGAACCATTGGTCGCCTCAAACAGGGTGTGATCCTTGGAATAAGAATTTGGGTTTGTGGTTGTGGATGTGGTAATTGTAACCGTCGGATCTAGATAAAGTGGATACTTGGCTGTTTTAACAAATTCCGGATCAATAGAATATGTGGCCGAGCCATCAGTTTCGTCGATCGCCAAATTTACCATTCCGCTATTTTGTTCAGCATCAAAAATTGTCGGAGCTGCAATTTGCATCACTAATTCTCCATCCCCAGAAACCAGATCATACGATCCATCATCATGTGCTACCGCAGAGAGCCCAGAAAGATTCACATCAAACAATAATTTGTCATTCGATAGTGCAATTGCATCCTTTATGATTGCTGTTTCTTTAATTTTTGCAGATCCAGCATCCTTCGTAACCTCATACGCCAAATCCAGATTGTCGTTCACCTTATAAGTGACGCTATTTTTCTCATCGCTTGATATTACCTCGATACCAGTAGCTTCTTTTATCTCGCCTGTTCCAGGATTAGCTTCGTTGGAATCTTCAGCTTCGGCCTGAAAAATACCAGCAATTTTCTGCCAAATGCTTCTGTTTTTAGAAACTGACTCACTTTTTTCTCCGCTTGATTGCAGCAGGGTAAATTTCACCGCATTAGTCTCATTGTTGCCGCCGATGGTCGCCGCAATTTCTGTCGAGGCTGTTTTATTTTGATCGGAAAAATTTACCGTGACATTATCTACACTGATCGATTTTTGCGGTTCCGATGAATTGTCAAGGTTCGGCACGTCTTGGCTGCTTTTGGCATCTATCTGGGCGACCTTGGTAGATTTCCAAGCATATGTCCCGCTTGCATCCGAGACTTTTGGTATCTGGGCAAAAAAGGAAACTACAAACAAAAAGGCAAATATATAAATCCCTGCAGCCGATAAATTTACCTTGGCAGAAAGCGGATTTAAACTCCATTTTTCATACCAAGAAAACCGGTGCTTCAAGTTTGAATCAAGAGACTTGAATACAGAAAATGTCGTTTTTGTTCCGCCGGCTTCGATGTACTTGATTCGAGACCTGACGTATCTTTCTTCGTTTGAAAGTTTTTTTAATTCCCTGGCCTTCTGCCGCTCTATTCGTCGAAGCTCTCTTCCATGTTTAGCATGAGCATCAGATTTAATCTCCGAATATTTCTGCGGAATAGCTTCTGCTTCTGATTTGATCTCGGTTATTTTGCCTTCAAATATTTTGGAGAATTTTTCCCTGGCTTGATCGTAAGACAACTTTTCCATGTCAAAACTGCGCTCTTTTCTCTGTCTCCTGAGCTTGGTAAGTGCGCTAAATTTTCTTAAAAAATCTCCCATTTCCCCTCGCTAAAGAGTTTGTTCGATTGCCTTGATCGTTTCGTTGCCCGGCATGGCAACAAGGGCATCTTTTACCGCATTTTTTGCATTTGCGATATCCCCATCTAGCTTATATAAGTTGATCAGATTAACCCAAGCTAATTCATTTTTAGGATCAAGCTGGACCGACAGCTTATATTTAGCAACTGCCCCGTCTTTGTCTTTGTTCTCTCTCAAACAATTTCCCATAAGATTATTATAATACGATTTCTTTTTATCGCTTGCAGCCAAACTTGCTGCTTTTTGATAATTTTCCAATGCCTTATCATAATTGGCTTTTGCAAAGTAAGCTTGCCCCAATGCCGTGTAAGCTTGCTCTTTTTGTAATTCTGGAAGCTTCTCGACATCTGTCAAATTTTGTATTACCTCATCGTAATTTTTGTTGAATAAATCTTGAAATGCTTGATCGTAGTTGTTCCTTGTGTTTTTAGCATTATCAACATCGAAATATTTCCAAACCACGACAAAAAATCCTGCTATCAATAGCACTGAAATAACAGCCCAGAGCTGGACTTTTCTTGTGCCTAGTTGCTTCTCTATTCTCCCTCCTAGACGACTTGGTTTAATTGTCACTACAATTATAAGACGAAATACATTTTAATACAACAAAAAAGAACCTGCCAAAAACAAGCTCTTTTTTGGTTTTAAGCCTTGGGGTCGAACACGCCCCTATGGGGACCCTTCGGGTCTTTGCTTACAAAAACCCTCGGTTTTTGTTATTTTCCTCTCGCGGGAAACTCCTGTTTCCCGACCCCTTCCCAGGTTCGACCAGTTATAACCAAAAAAGCGATCATCATAAAGACAACCACTTTTTTGGTTCCGAGACTAGGGGTCGAACCTAGATTAGCGGAGCCAGAATCCGCCGTCCTGCCATTAGACGATCTCGGAATACGCACTTAAGATTACCATTTTAAGCTTAATAAATCCAGTAGGGACGGGCGCATGCGCCCGTCCCACCCGTTCGTCCCCCTGCTACATTCCCGGTGTGTGCGGTGGCGATGGGTGTGAGGCACACCAGAAAAAACCTACGATTGCCGCCGACACCCAAACGAAGAAGAAAATCCCCAGAAGGCAGCCGCCGCGGTTTTCACGCCAACCATCACGCCACTCCCGCCAAAGGCTGCCCATTGTTCCACCCCCTATGGATTCACATGCAGAACCAGCGCCTGCACCAACCATCCGATACCCAGCAAGGCGATCACGATTCCGGCCATGATGGCGCACCCGTTGCGAGTACCCTCGTCAGCCATGATCTCCGGACCTGGTAGCATCTAATTCCCCTCCCGGTGTTCAGTTTCAGGCGTGTTGCAATTTTATATTGCCCAGTTGCGGCAAAAAAATCAACCTAGTTGACAAATAATGATATTATTAATTTATGAATAAGTTTCAAAAAGAGCTCGACGGATATTTTAAAAAAGAAGGCTGGGATTACTGGCACCCGCTCGCCCAGTTCACTCGCTTAATTGAAGAAACCGGCGAATTGGCACGAATATTAAATCACCTCTATGGGGAGAAACCGAAAAAAGCTTCCGAACTTGAGCAGGATCTGGAAGACGAAATTGGCGATGTAATTTACACTTTGATCTGCCTCGGCAATAGTACCGGCGTTGACCTAGATAAAGCGGCTCGCAGATCGCTCAATAAAGTCGCCAAACGCGACAAAGGAAGATACGGAAAGTCAACTAAAAGCTAGAATCGAATAACGTGCTCTATTTTTGAGTCAACGAGTGCTAATTCTTTTTTCTAAAACCGCAAAAAATATTGTGATTGGCAAAAACATTATTGCCAAGTTCAGCAATCTTAAGTTAAAATCATCATTCTTGCCTGTTTGCGGCAGTACTGAAATTGACACTGCCTGGATTGTGACATTCTTCAAATCAACTTCTTTTGTGCCATCCGTGAGCAAAAAAGCCTTGAAATAGAATTGTCCGGGACCAAGTTCATCGGAAAATTTTGAAATATTCGCATTGATATCACTTTCTGTATTTGATACATATCCATCGGTTTTCTCCCAACCTGATCCACTCCAGAAATACCAATCTATTCCGTTATTAGAAATCTGAAATTTTACATCTGCCTGATCCATAGGTCCATAACCAACAGAGAAACCGGACAATGATGAATATTCGATCGGGATTCTGTTCACCAGAGTAAGGGGAATACCAGAGTCCGGTTGTGTGTTTGGATATGTATTTACCCCTTTCGTTATCGCAATCGAATATTTTGAATTGTAATTCGAGTCGGGAAAATATGAAGCCGCGTATACATTTCCCCATTGGTCAAGTGTAATGCGGCTAGCGTATAACCCGTGACTAAGTCGAGGCAAAAAATCATTTGTGATTACATTGATTTTCGTTGCGTCTAAACCTCGATACTTTTTAATAAAGGATGTCGCAGTCGCAGCTGTGCCGTCTTGCCCTGCTGCATTCCAGTTGCCGAACTGGTCAATAATCGACCCCCAGCAATACGTATCCCCCCCGAACGCAATATCATGCATTATTTCCTCAAACAATACATTGCCATATTTATCAATTTTTCTAAAACCACAACCCGAGCTGCTACTACCTCCGGCATTCCCATTTTGATATATGATATCAGTCGCAGGGTCAATTGAAATTCCCCTGGCGGCTTGGAACTCATTTTCTCCAGACCAAAGTTTTATATTCATCCATTGGTAATTGCCATCCGTGTCATATTTTAATAGTCCCCAATAGAGGCTGCTTGGCCATGGTCCGCCACAACTATAACTGATATAGACTGAACCTTCGCTGTCTATTGCCATCCCCCACATGTCTTCCCAATTCCAACCAGTCTTACGCGAAGCAAGTGAGTCTGAACGGCTCCAAATTAGGTTTCCGTTTGAATCAAATTTATAAATTCCTGATGGTTCGGCATCATTTTGGGTGTCACCTAAATGATTAGCTACTGCAATGTAAATGTTGCCCTCTTTGTCTATGACCGGCCCCCCGGCACGATCCCAACCAGACAATCGCACCACTCCTGCTGGCTGGTCGATTGTGGAAGACCAGACGACGCTTCCATCAGAAGGAGATAATTTCATAAGAACCGAATGGCAATTTCCAGAGCTATCTTGATAGCCGCCATGGGCAAGAATATTACCATCCGAAGCGATAGCCATACGATACACTTCGCTTTTCAAAGAATCAGTGAAATAATCGTTTTTATACCAGATTTCATTTAAATCTTGGTCTAGTTTGACAATAAAGCCTGTATCACTGCCGCCAGCCCCATTCCTGGTATATCCGCTAACATAGAAGTTTCCAGAACTATCGGCGATTATCGACTCAGCGCCGGACTCACCGGGATTTGGGGCAAAATGGGTATCGTGCCACACCTTTCCCCATGCGGTTTCAAATCCTGTAGGGATTATTTTGGCTGAACTGTTTGAAAATTGTATCTTAGAAGCATCGGAGATTACATAATCCTGCGGCGAAGAAAATCGCCAGGTATTCTGGTCAGGAGAAAAACCAACCGCATCTTCTAAAAACTCCCAATTTGAATTATGCCCTGAATCAATACTGTTGATCGCGCTAATTTTGTTACCACCCGAGGCATTGGAGTCTGAAACCTCAACGTGTGAAACAAGAGGGATACCTGACACATCAAAATTCCAAGAAGAACCGGAAAGCGAGCTAACTAGTTTCACGGGCGTTTCTAAAGATCTGCCATCAATATTGATATTGGTAAAACTATATGTTCCGCCAGCATCTAAAACCACTTTGGTATCTGGGCAGGCTATGGCAAAGCTGACAGCCGTGACATCACCGATAAAATTTATGCTATTTCCAGACTCGTTAGACACTCTTAAGTCATTTAGCGTTTGCCCAGCAAGTGTTAAATTTTGTTCATCAATTCCGGCTAATTCCAAAGTGGAGTTACCTGCATTAATCGTTCCGCCAGTAAAATCAACATTGCCATCAACAATCCAAGTATTATTACCCAACAAGATCGACTCCTGCCCATCTCCCTCGCCAACAAAATCTAAACTTCCTTCAACGGTTACGCCGCAATGGTGAGTATTTCCATCTAAAAGGACATCGGATGCTCCATCTGCTGAAAGATATAGATTGCCCGAAACTACCAAATTTCCCGACTTATACCCCTGAGTACCATTACCATTCAATATTGTCCCCGCAGCATTAGTGTTTTTGACTATGATGTTATGAAAGGTCTGAGCATTTGGCGTGAAAATTTGCGCCGCAGCAGAACCGGCAAAAACCAGTGTCGATGTGCCGCCTATTACCGAGCCATCCTGCATATCAATATTGCCAGACAAGGTCCAAACACTCGATCCCATTGATAACGATTCGGAGCCAGCTCCTGTTCCGGTAAAATCAATATTGCCAGTAATATTGATAGAGGGATTATAAATAGCCGCAGACACAGCAATATTCTGTGTATTCGCTGCAAGGACATAAAAATTTGAGCTAAAATCCAGTGTTTGAGACGCGGATGTGCCGAGCGTAATTGTCCTGGCGGATAAAGCAGAATTTGAATAAAACTCGGCTTGTGCTCCATATGTTCTTGCGCGAACCTTTACATCCCCACTGGTGGCATCAAACCTAACTTTGGATGATAATGTTCCACCAGCACTTAAATTCTCCCCGGCTGAATCATTGAGGGCTAAATAGCCTGACGATCCTGTAATTGTTCCGGTATTGTTTAAATTTGTCACCGCCCCAGAATTCATTATTAAAAATTTGTTTGAATTGATGGTAAGGGTTTTTCCATCTTCAACCGATAAAATTCCCCCAACCGAGACATTGGAGGTAGCCACATTGACTGTTCCGGAAATACTTAAATCATGCAAAGTTTGCGCCGCCCCAATTAAATTTTTAGTTGTCCCGGTCATAATTAGAGTTGACGAGCCGGCATCGAAAGTGCTGATGTTTGTTAAGGTCACCCCACCAGCAATAGTCCATGTTCCTGAACCCATATGCAGAGTACCACTGCTAAAAGTGATATTGCCGGACGTATAGATGTTATGCGTCGTTGCATCAAACGTACCCGAGTAACCGCCGGTAGCTATGCTGATTGAAGCGATATTCACGTCTGTATCCACGTTAACGGAATTGTTGTTTGCCGAATTAAAAACAACCGCTGTACCAGATTGGGGAATGTTTACGCCGCCTTCGCATGTATTGCCAGCTCCACCGGATGAATTTGACCAGTGGGAAGGATCGTTCCAATTTGCAGGGCTGGTATCTCCGACCCAATAGCATGTACCAGGATTGGCCCTGGTTTTAGAAAACGATAAGAAAACCGTTGCCAGTGCAATAATAGCAATCGTTAATATCAAATACATTCGCCCGGTACGGCAATTAAAAAGCGATTTTCTATGAAAGCTTCGAATTTGCATGTTTTGAACTTTCCAAACGTTGTTAGCTTTGAATCAGGTTGATAATGAATATTTCAAGATCTCAGTTGACAAGTTAACGAATTAATCCTATTTTTTACTTTGATTTTGTCTTATTCATATCTCAAAGCTTCCGCAGGCGAAAGGCGCGAAGCTTTTTTTGATGGATACCAGCCACCGAGAAGTGAAGCAAGAATTGTCAAAACAACCATCTCAGCAGCAAATGAAAATGGGGTATCAAAAAGCCGTATGCTGCCCGGAATTTCGGAGACCTTCATCAGATATCCGATGGCATTGTTAATTAGCTCTCCAAGCCCCCATGCGCCGAATACGCCGAAGATTGCGCCGACAAGTCCGTACATCAGGACTTCATATTCAAATATTCGCCTGATATCCAGATTGCTTGCGCCTATTGCCTTCAAAATTCCCACTTCATGCGTCCGCTCAAGCAAAGCGACTGTCATAATATTTATTATTCCGATCAGCGCGATTATGAGAGCAACTCCGCCAATGATGCCAAGGGCAATTTGCGTTATCAAAAACACTTTGTCAACGCGGTCGACAAGGTCAACAACGGAGCTGGTTGAAAATCCTAGCTTTTCAATTGAGCTTTTTACCTGTTCCACATTGGTCCGATCGTCAACCTTCACCTTTAGTGAATTGTAGCTTGGTTGGGTTGTCGCATTCATTAGGCGGGCAAGTGAAATATAGGCCGCCGCCGCAGATTCGTCAGCTGATACTCCAACAATCTTTTCATTCATCTCGACAATCTTGGCTCCTGTTAAATCGCTGGGGTCATCTCCTATGACAATTAGTGAAATTTTGGCATCTTTTCCAATGAATGTTTGAGGATCGCCACCAAAGAGTTTGGCAGTAGATTTGGAAATTATTAAACCGGCCGAATCAGAATACTTTGATCCAGAAATCAGGCTCACATTCTCGAAATCCAAAGTGTCTGGCTTCAATCCGTTTATCACAATTTCAGAAGTTGAAGATCCGATTGTAATTTTGGCAGGCATTGCGATTTCAGGGCTTACAATGCTGATGTTTTTTATTGCCGCGATTTTACCCAGAGATTCATCATCAAGCTTGATACTAGAATCTTTGACTGGGCTTACGCCAATCGAAACTAACATATCGAGCGAAGCTAGCTGATTTGACGTAATTTTCTGCAAACCGATTCCCAAAGAAACTAGGGCAACGATCGAGCCGACACCCATGGCAACGCCCAAAGTAGTCAAAAAAGCCCTAAGCCCTTTGCTTAAAAAATGGATTCCAGAAAGGCGCAAGATCTCAGATATTCCTAAATGCCCGGCATGAATTCTCACATTTTTGCTTCGCGGCTCTTCCGGATTGGCAATTTCTGCAACTTTCTGATTGTGCACCTCTTTGATAATTTTCCCGTCTTCCATGTAAAGGACTTTGTTCCCTTCATTCACAAAATCCGGATTATGGGTAACCATCACTATGGTCGTTCGCCATTTCTCATTTATCTCCTTCAAGATACTCATGATTTCCTTGCCTGTCGGCACATCCAAGTTGCCTGTCGGTTCGTCAACCAAAAGAATATCCGGATTCGTAATCAGCGCCCTGGCTATGGCAACCCTTTGTTGCTGCCCACCGGAAAGCTGCGAAGGTTTATGGCGAGCGCGATCTT